>Ga0190275_10000178_pt1 | contig 68168 bp, 53 predicted proteins | sample Popmic550T_FD_133745 | JGI IMG/M metagenome (GOLD analysis project Ga0190275, IMG submission 133745) | Populus adjacent soil microbial communities from riparian zone of Yellowstone River, Montana, USA - 550 T | ecosystem: Environmental > Terrestrial > Soil > Riparian zone > Trees stand | place...
GCCAGATTAGGAAATATCAGAATAATGTAGTTTCCAGCGTATAAGCGATAAACATATCGGAATGGCAAAGGGGTCGTGCCAGCCGTCTTTAAACGCTGCAGGGGCAGCAGCTTATCAGCATTTTGCAAAGATACTCTGCACTTGCATTTACTGAGAGTTTCTACTACCGGTCATGGTTTATCACATTTTCATGCCGTCTGCGGTACCTCTCCTACAAAAATTATTCAGATGAGTACGCTGCAGCCAGAAAATCATTTATTTCGATGCCTATTTATCGCCAAAAGCCACTTACTAATCGAGATGACTAGTTAGTATAATTTTCGTATACCGCATGGATTAAGTGACAGTCCAACACCTCCCCTAAATACGCCATAGACGTAAGATACCTGTGAGGACTCACTAGGCAATCCCATGCAGTGCCCTGCAAACATTCGGTATAGACGCACACAAAGCGAGGAAACACAATATGTAAGCAAACATGGCCAAAGTGAGGTGCATGTCTATCTTCAACCCAACATATCCCCTGTTTCCTTTGAGCGGATTTCTGACCATTAACATGAACAGAGAAAAAGCATATCCAGAAAAGGCGACGAAAAGAAAAAACTTGTCCATCTTTTTTTCCAGAGCAATAGCATTCTTATAATTCAAGTAAGTGAAGGCGAAAGACACAATTAGGCCGAGGAAAATGGGAGAAACAACCATCACCGCGTTCTTCGTGTCACGAGATGTGCTTTTGATATCAGTAATCAGCTCCATCATGGGGTACAGGCAGACCAGAAGAGTTTCCATCACCAAAAGCGGTACCAATTTCAGGGGGTAGGCGTTATCTGGATCTGCGCTCTCAGAAGAAAGTAGAATGTGGAGAAAGAAACACATCAGCATCATGCTCATAATGCAGATATAGTCGCGAACATTCTGCGGTATGCTTAAAATGCTTTTTTCCTTAGCTTTTTTCTTCTGATGCTCACCTAGAATGAATAGCAGAAACAGTATGCTCGCTGATTTTAGTAATATGCTCACGGCAGCTTCCTTACTTGGGTACAGTATCGGATTGTGGAGATACAGGATAAACAAGAACAGCCCCAGTCTTATATTTGCGCTCTTAATAATTCTTGTCCGTTTGAGCATTGGGAGCAGAAAACAAAAGGCCGCTATGATGTAAAGGGTAGTCGGAATTCCAAGAAACTCCAAATGTAAAAACGTGATGCCTTTGCTGACGAGGAACCCACCGGCATATTTTTGGAAAAGAAAACCTGACATAAGCGCCGGCGCTAGCGTCCAAAGACACACTCTTTCTGTTTTATTACGCACGGGTTCCGGAAGCTCTTCCTCATTTTCTATATTCGCATCGGCTTCTCTCGCGGTTTCAGGTTCGATTAATGTCTCTACTTCCTTGAGAGTGTTTTCGTCGTTCACAGTTGTTGTTGCAGACTTGATGACAGTTATAAGTGCGATCAAAATCAAAAGTCTCTTCAAAAATGCTTGCATGATTTTTACAAAAAAAGCTGTATTTATAGTTTTTGTTTTTCCGGGATATTTAAGAGAATAATTTTTGTCAGTGTAAAATTTTTCAATAAATTGTGAATTCTGCCGGCTGGGGTATTTAACTGGATAATTTCTGTAAGAGCAAAGGAGCCTCACAGCCAATAAACCGTGACTAGCAAATATCCTTTTAGTCTCTGATATGAGGTCTACAAAAACCCTCTATCTCAATTATACCCTGAAAACTGCCTGGCCAACGTCATTTAGTTTCGCAAACATATGCGAGCCGATCCCGTGCCAATCAAAACTGATGCCAAGGACGTGCTTTACTTTCTGCGTTTATTTCTTTACTCTTGCTGGCCTCCAGTAGGATAGAAGCATGGAATATCATCGGCGCTGCTCACCATCCCCGATCAGAAGCTGATTACATCGTGAGATGTTCTCGGGAGCGTTCTTCCCGCAGAGGCCTGGAAGATCTTTTTCGGGGACCTCTCCATCAGCCTCTTCACGCCGTACAGGGACACGCTAAACGTCAAACAGAGAAGCATAAATAGCGAAAGCACCGAAAAAACGTTTGTCGTGAACGTCGGGTCGAGGCCCGAAGACTCCGGGGTAACACTGAGCGCCGTTCCGAACATAAGGAAGAGAATCGCCAACATGCGTGTTTTCTTCATTTCTCATAAATATACACTCTACTACACTGTTTTGCTTTCGACCACTAGGCAGCCAGAGCCCAAACATACCTAAAACAGCAGCGCAAAAATCTATATCCAAATTAGGTAGAAAAGCCCGATGGTCTTGCATAAGGCTAGTCGCGCGCGCCAATAGCCGCCAATCCACACGCCGCGTAATTTGGACAGCTGGCTCGTATAAATTTGTCACGTGCCCAGCACCCTTGCCTTACCATTCTCGCGCACTGCCTACCGGTATAGGAGGCGATTTACCAGCACGTACAGACAGATCGCGAAAAACACTCCGAGCACGCCCAAAAACAGAATGTCCTCTTTAGACTCGCTTCTTTTTCTCTTCTGCAGCAAAATGTACGCTTTGTTCATCTCTTCGTTCATTTTCTCCTGCCCTCTTTTGATCTTGCTGAGTTTTCCATCGGACTCCACAAGCTTCTTCGCCGCTGCCGACGTGATGTGGCACTGTCTTTTTATGTCCTCTTCTGTGCCCTGCAGCTCCACTAGAGTTCTGTCCTTTTTCTCTATTTGCTCAATTAGTCTTTTCTGCAGCTCTCTTCTCAGCGATATCTGCTCTTCTTTTGTAAAGCCTCCATGGACAATCTGGCTGATTATCGATGTTTTATCCTTCCTCAGAGCCTCTATGTTCTCATTCTTGATCTTCTCAATAAACTCGTGCGCGCTCTTGTACGTCATCCTTTAAAAAAAGAGACGTTCAATTATAGATAAATGATAAACAAGCGGAAATTGCGCCAAAAATGCCGGCCGACAGCCCAATACTGGCGGTGTGCTGCCCTCCACGTGCAGAAGTGGCTTGGTAAGCTCGAAGGTGGCTATGGACGGTGTGTATTAGGTAAGCCAGCATTTGCATAAAAGGATGGCTATGGAGGGTAGCTAATGAGGTAAGCCAGCATTTGTGCAGTCTATCTGTCTGCGTAATTTATCGGCCTACCTAATCTGTCTGTCTACATGACCTGTCTACCTAATCTACCCGCCTACCCAATATACCCATCTACCCAATATACCCGTCTACCTAATCTATCCGCCTACCCAATATACTCGTCTACCTAATATACTCGTCTACCTAATATCGCTATTGAAATAGCAATGTCGTCTCAGCTCTAGCTACCTATGCAATTTAGCATTCGCCGCAGCGGGCGGCTGCAAACCATTCGGCCGCTCCACGCCCAGCAGCTTCTTGAGGTTTGTCTCTGTGCACGCCGCACAAAACATGTGATACGTGCATGCCCAAAATAGATTATTTTGCAAGATAGGAGTTGAAAAATTTTAATTTGCAAAATATAAATCGGAAAACATTTTGCAAAAAAATGAAAGCCGTTACGAGAGCTAGTGGGAAAAAGAGCCTACGTATTTTACTTATCCTCGCAGTTGCCATACTGCAGATAGGCTTTGTTTGCGCAACAGCAGTTCTAGAAGAGCAGCTTGGAGAAGAAAACCTCGCACAAGTGGAAGACTCAAACGAAGAGGCCGAGGAGTCTTTTTCGACGGATAATAACGCCATGGGGAGCCTTCTCAACCTTTTAGCGCCAGAAGAAGAAGCCCCCGAGGAGTACGAGTCTAAAGAGTCCGTGAGAAACATATACTCTTCGAAGAGGCACGACGTCCCCCTAGTCGACGATGAGACTGTAAGCGAGAAAAACGTGAAGAGCAGCATCAAAAGCAAAAACATATTTATGATCACTTCGCTGGTGCTCTTGCGCCTGTCTATTCTAGCTGCAGCTCTGCTTACAAAGTACGAGTTTTTAAGCATCGCTTTTACGCCGTACATATCGACGATATTTATAGACTTTTTAGCCTGCGTGGTCCCGCACCCCGTTTTCATCTGCTTCAAAATCGCGGCTCCTATTTTGCTCTTTGCCAACTTCGTAATAATCAACGGAAAAGCGTCTCTTATGAAGGTATACCTCGGCTTTATCTTCATTTTCCTCCTGTTCAACAGCGTTGGAGTTATCTATTTCGTGGAAAAGCTGCACACCTTGAAGATAAGCGTCCTCTACAAGATTCTGCTGGTTGTGATGCAGGAGATAGCCATCCTTTACAACCTTTCCAGCGGAGTCGCAAACAAGATAAATGCGTTAGGCTTCCGCTCGGTTGTCTCTCTTGCGTACCTGGCTTTTTCGGTGTTCCTTCTGTACCTCTCGACCTCTGTCTTCTCGTATCTATCAGGAGACACCGATATCACGAAGCTCTTTTTCGCAGCAAACGTGGAAAGCCTCAGACTCGGCCTGATCGTAGGCACCGTCTACTTGGTAGCAAAGAAGGGCATTATAGAGAAACACCCCGGGTACGGAATCAAACCTGAGAGAAAGGTAACGATGTTCTTCATTGCCGCAAACTCTGTCCTTATCCTCTCCACCCTCTTTTTCCCGTTCAAGGACAACCTTATGTCCATCATAATCGACCAGATCCTGTCTTTTGTTGCGGCTAAATTCATGGAGATCTCAAAAGAGTTTCTCACGGCTCCGCTGTCTCTGTTCTACGGCCTGAGAGCGATGTTTGAGAATGTCAGAACCGCTCAACCGCAATTTAATTAAAGAGCTTGGTGCCATGATTAGCTTGAGCCATTATCTTGGCCGCCGTGCGCTTGCGAGGCCGTTTCTAACCAGCGCAGTTTAGTTATGCCAGCGTGTGCTGGTTTCGCGCGCGATTTTTGGCGCCTTACCAAACTAGGCAATCAGCCAAATCGGGTAATTTGCAAGCATAGATATACAATAGAAAATAAATCGGAAATGGCAAATAGGTCTTAACAAATATGGCAAATGAGCCTTGCGCCTCCGCACATAAATAGTTTCAACCCGGCGCCATTGTTTGATCGCGAATTAATAAACAGAAAGCTTTTATTCAATTTGTTTTTAGTTATTTTGCGTAGATGCTGTACAAGTCCAGACAAAGTTCGCTGTCCTCACCTTTAAGACGCCTTGTAACCGAACTAAAACAGCTTGAAATGGACCCAGACTGCAAGTGGTTCAAAATCACCCCAAATAACGAGTTTTCGCAGAGCACAGACGGCCCTAATGGGTACGTTTGGAAATGGGTCGTTGAAATATACGGGTTCAAAGACACGATATACGAAGGATACACGCTGACAGCAGAAATACTCTTTCCCCCCGACTACCCCCTCTCCCCTCCGCGGGTCTACTTCACCACCAAAATGTACCACCCAAATATCTACGAAGACGGAAAAGTCTGCATTTCCATCCTCCACACGATGCAGACAGACCCACACACGAACGAGCTGGAAATCGAGCAGTGGACGCCCGTGCTGTGCGTTCGCACGATTCTTCTGTCGATCATGCTTCTTCTTAACGAGCCAAACACCGACTCGCCTGCAAACATCGAAGCGTCCAAGCACTACAGAGAGTCGCCAAAAGAATACGAAGAATATGTCAGACGGGTGATACTTTCGCAGTATCCCAAGAAAACAACAAGCGAAACAGGCGGAGTCGAGGAGTAAAAGCGATAGCAGAATTAAGAGTGTTGGTCCGGCTGCAATCCACTGGCATATTTTGGCACATTATCAGATCAGTTAATGACCTAATATGGCAATTTTCAGGATACATGCGATACACTTATTGAAATAGCAAAAAGATCCCGCCAGCCAAGAGAATGGAGCTGCTGAATATGTTCTAGTATTGCCATGCGCACCTATCGCAATGCAAAGCGCCCAGTCTTTCAAAAAGATCCCAGACCCGCAGATTAGCTAACCTCAAAGGCTTTGATGTTGCTTACAAAACAGCCCGCTTTCAATAAATCTACGTACTACACCATGGGGTCTGATTTCGATGGCAAGCTAAAGGATGGCTTTTTCAGTATAAATAGTATCGCTATGCCGGTATCTTCATTATGCCAGATGTTAGCATGCCATTGTAACCGCCATGCCGGGAGAAGATGGGACGCGGCGGAGATTTAACCCATAAATTTGGACCTTAAAAAACCATCACGCCAATATTATCACTGAGTTAGAATCATCAGTATAGCAGTATCGTCAGTATCACTACCATGTCAATATCACCAGTACGTCAATACTATCACTGCCATGTCAATATCACCACACCTACACCACACCTACATCCACACCTACACCCACACCTACATCCACACCTACACCCACACCTCACTCACCACACCATATATCCTATTCAAGATCGCTGGTATGAAAAATCTCAGAAAAATTCTGGAGAAAGAGACAAAAGAGACTTCTCTAAAAATTCTTCCCAGTCCAGCCGGAGCAGCAGGCGGCCTAGTGCAGGAAGTACCCCAGGATTTCAACGAGCAGCTTTCAATCGAAGACGCCCTGCGCGAAGTAAAAGAGCAGATAGAGAAGCCAACAAGAAAAAATTAAAAGATGACCGAAGAGCTTGTCGCAAAGTACAGAGCAAGAATCTCGAACATAATAAAGACGCTCGGAGATCTCTTTGGGTACGAAGTGTCCTTAGAAGGAAAGAGAATCATTCTTCGCTCGGTATTTGCGTTCGAAGAGGACGACGTGATAGTCTTAGCGATCGAAGAGGACAGGACAATACGGGTCGAACAGAACGAGTTCACATCCAGGTTCAAAAACGAGAAGAACATATACCTTGACAGGGGCAAATCGATCGCAGCATTTCTATCTGCAGTAACTCTCTCTTTATTCGAGCAAAAGACGTTCCAGTAATAAAGCAAAGAGGCAATAAGGAGCAAACTAACTTTTTTTGAAATTTCGATGGGACAGAGCGAGACGCTGTGCGCGGTTTTAGGCGAAGCAAAGGACCTGATGAAGAAAAGAAACGCAAGACTCCTTGAATCGTTGTTTGAAAAGCATCTGAGGGGATCGAACAGCCACCAGCTGTGGAACTACTACCTGGAGTACGTGCAGCAGAACACAACGGGAACAAAAGAGACGCTAAAACAGGCCGTGGAGTACGCGTATCAGAAGACGTATTTGAACGTGAGCAGCGTAGACATAAAAATAAGATATCTTGAGATAATGATGCAGACAGAGGAAGAGAGCATCAAGGAAGAGTATGCGAAGATGCTGGAGATCCCTCTTCTAAGAATAGAGACCCTGATAGAGCTGTACAGAACCCACGAAGCATCGAAAAAATCCCAGAAAAGAGGCGGAAGCGACCTGCTGCCAAAGGAGATAAACGCGCAGGAAGAGTCAAAAAGGCTCAGCAAGGCGCTGAGCGGAAAAGATCTGTCCGAGGAGAACGTCGAAGCGCTTGTGGAGTACGTTTCAAAAAGGTACAAAGACGGACACCCAATGTTCAGCGCTGAAATTCTCCTGTACACCATAGATACGGGAATAGAGCTGGTTCCGGAGTCCGCCATATTTCACATGTACAAAATAACGGTGATATCAAAAGAAGACGTAAAGATAAGATCTGAGCACATGGCGAACGCGCACACAAAGACTATCACGGGAGCAACGGGAAAAGTCGAGAGAGTGGGGCGAATCTGCGAGTATCTCCAGGACGCACAGAAAAAAACGAACTTTTCTGCTGCTCTTTTGTTTGCGCACACCTCGTACCACCTGGAGATCGAAGCTGTGTTGAAACAGGCGCCGCCAAGTATAACGAAAAAGAGCGAGTCTTTCTACACGGTCTTTTTTACCGCGCTTTTGAAGCACAAAGATGTGGCCCATATAAGGAAATACTTAGTGATCTTATCAAAAGAAGAAAAAATAGGGCATGCTGTGTACTGCTTCTGCGCCTCGGTTGAGGGGCTGGTTGCAAACGAAGTGCGCCACAGTGGAGGAATACTTCTCACAGGCTTGAAGATGTTTCTGGGCAGAAAAGACGATCTACGCCCTCCGTACGTCTCGCACAAGGAGAACGCGTTCCGGATAGCATCGGACGGGGTGAAGCTTCTCCTTTCGCTGGGAGACACGGAGCAGGCGGGAGTTCTGGCAGATACGTACACAAAGAGCGAGGGAAAAGAGTACGCGCTCGGCAGAACAGAGGCAAAGGAGGAAACACACCCGAGGCTGATCTTTGCGAAGAACCAGGCCTATTACAAGCTCGGGTTTTTCGTAATTCCGCCGCTTCTTAGCGAGTTTACGCTAAAGGAAGCGTACGACTTTCTATGCAGGTGCTACGGCATAGAGGAAAGCATCGCAGAGATAAAGCGACCGGAGGTCGTGGAGCATTTTATTTCCTCCCTTCCCCCTCTGAGAGAGAGCCAAAACATATGTAGCAATGTTAATCTAGATGAGTTCGTGAAGATAATGCAAGAAATAACGATCAGATAAAAGCTGCGAAAAATTTTAGAACTCGCGATCTACTTTAAGAGAAAGGTACCTCCTGCGGTGCAATTTTTGTAGACCATGGGGCATCTGAGCAAACACCCCGTACCAACATCTTTTACTCTTTGATACGAGGCCTGCGATCTTAATAAATCATGACTATTGCCCTTGTTAAAAAATTTTAGCATTTATGCCAGCAAAAAATAACGGAAAAAGTTTATGTTTCTCCCAGGTGAAAGAGGCTTCTCAGCTACAGCCGGTGTAGAATTTTAATAAACTGGTGGTAGTCATCGGTCAGTACGGGTTATTGGTCATTGGTCATCGACCATCTTCATTGATCATCGTCATAGGTAATCTTCAGTACCCTCCATCCACCCTTCCACTCACCTAATCACCCACTCACCTATCCACCACCCCACCCCTGCACGCAAATTCTGCAAAATATAACGGCCTGACGCTATGTTTCAAGATGCCCGGAGATGCAGTCGACAACGAAAACCTAGAGGATAGCAGCGAAAGCAGCTCGTCAAGTAACGACACCCTCAGCGCTCTCAGGAAGAAAAAGGAAGAGGCTGAGGAAGACTCGTTCCAAATCATCCGCGGTGCGAACAAACAGCTCGGAGGAGCACTTCGTGTGTCAAAAAACACCTCAAAGGCGCTCAGAGCCCACGGAAAAAGCCTGCAGCAGAGCCTTGGATCTAAAAAAGTCGTGCGAAAGACCATTTCGAAATCAGAGACGCGTACAAGAGACATCGAAAGGTCCGGACATCTGTTCGACTTCAGCAACAGGTTTTTCGACTCTATCACGAGCTTTTTCAGCTTCAAAAGAAGAAAGGAAGAAAAAATTGATAGGGAAGCAGCAGACGAGGAGAAAAAGTACAAAAAAGAAGAGAAAAAAGCCGCAGAAGGAGAAGCCTCCTCCGAAGAGATCGAACGGAAACTAGAGATAGGCCAGCTTGAGGAAGCGAGTAACGCCGAAGAAGATATCGACACAGAGCTCGAAAAGACCCTTGCAGGGCTTCAGACGCTTCGGCAAGATGTAAAGTCGCAGACACAGAGAATAAAAGCGCAGACGCACGCAACCAAAGAGATGCGAATGCTCGATAAGGATACACAGAAGAGAACAAAGCAGCTGACGGAAAGAATCAAGAAATTAGACTGACGGGTGACCGGCGTGGTGGCTAAATACGATATAAAGTGCAACGGTATAGTGCGGTGGATAATCCGGTGACCAGCTTAGCTATCTAATCCATCAGAGGATTACATACCCATTTGTGACATGCGTACAGTTCTAAATAAACCAGTTTCAAGTATTTCTGGCACAGGGGAAGTTTACATAAGAGATGTTGGTGCAATTGGTGTTCTCTGATGTTCAAACACTTTTACAAAGATCTGCATATAGGTGGCAGCTCAGGGGACTAATAATAGCAGTGTTAGGCCGGGTTCAAGTGTGCGCCAATTAAATTTGCTAATTTTTCCTTTGTTCGATGGATGCCAAACGAAGCGGGTCTGGAATAAGAAGAAAAGCCGCAGAAACCCGAAAAGAAACACAGACAGCTCCAAAAAAGAACGCCAGAGGAAGTGTGGAGAAGAGTCAAAAGATTGAAGAAAAAGAAAAATACAAAGGTGATAAAGCGGAGGAGGGGGGTGAACGGCATGATGGTGTGGGTGAGTATGGGGGTGGAAATGGTGGTGTAGATGGTGATGTAGATTCTGATGTAGATAAGGGTGGTGATCTAGATAAGCGTGGTGATAAGCACGAGGACAATGATGGTGATATAGATAAGCATGAGGATAAGCACGGTGATGAGAATGGTAATAATGATGCTGATAAACATGGTAATAATGATAGAGATAAGGATAAGGACGAGGAAGTCAAAGTAAATAGAAAGATAGAGGAGCTTTCGCAGAAAATCAAAATCATAGGAAGAGACAAAGAAGTAAAAACCGTTCTGTCCTACGTATTTGGCAGCGATAGGGAGGAGTTGTACATATATGGCAAGCCGGGTTCCGGAAAAACGCACTCCCTGAAGGCGATCACAGAGCATTTGGACAGCGAGGATATAGAAATATACTACACAAACATGCTGATAGACACCGAATATTTCCAAATTGGGAAGAAAAAGTCGAAAAACATTCTTCTGGTAACGGACGAGTTTGAGGGAAACAACAGAAGCAGAGAGCAGATAAACCAGAAAAACAAGCTCTACAAAAAATGGAGAAAAGAAAAGAGACAGCTAGAAGAGATAACGATCAAAAACATCTTTATAGGAAACGTGAAATACAAAGAAGGGATACATTTTCATCCGTACAGCAGGGCAGAGATAGAAAAGATACTGGAGGAAAAGGAGAAACAGAAAACAGCAAAAAAAGGCCCAAAAGAAGCAGAGGAGAAAATAGAGCGGCTGAGAAGAATCCAGGAGGGCGTGGAAAGAGCAGATCTCCGCGCGTCTCTCCAGAAAAAAATCAAATACGCAGAAAAAAACGCGTCTCCCGCACCGTACGGGCAGTACCACCAGTTTGTTCGAAGAAAAATAGACGAAGGTGTAGTGGACATCGGCATTCTATACAAAGAGTTTATAGCGGAAATGAAGAGGAAAGATCTCCCGGTGGTTGCGCGAGAGCTTTTCAAGGAGATTTACGACTCCTACATGGAAGGCGCAAATTGAAGCCGCCGGTGCTAGCGGTAGCGTCTTTATTAAACTGGCTATTTTGAGCAGATTTGGCGTTTTAGTGTCGCACTCCGGTACCTTCGCATTGCAAGTACAGGTGCTGGACTAGGGTAATTCTCTGGCGTATTGTGCCCTGGCACGCACTCCACTCGCGTGTTGCCGAGAACCCTTCTGCTACTTCAGTAAGTTTACCGCACACCCTGAGAATTACCTTATTAGGACAGCTGGTATGGCAAAGATCTTCAAATGAGTTACCGCCAACACACCCCTACCTTGCGAATCTTCCCTACCGGTACAGAACATAACAACGTACACCTCTCACCACTCCCATATGTGGCTGCAATTTAGCGTGCTAGCCTGGCTCCAACTAAAATCGCTGTCCCTCCACATTCGCAGCTATCTCTTAAGCAGTAGTTTTATTTAGTCCTTTTGGAAGCAGTTTGGATTTGCCTTGTATAACTTAACGTACACAAACGATCCAATGTAGCTTGGGCACAAGTTTTTTTCAAATCGCGCTCTGACTACTCCAGAATTTCCGTGCACTCTGTGAATGTACCCTCTTACGACTCTTTCCTTGTACCCGCTTTTCTGAACTTTCTCCTTCTTTATGTAGAGCTCCACTCCGCGTCCAATGTACTTTTCTGCCTGGGCCTTCGACGTCACTCCCTCGATTCTGAGGTGCGCGTATCTTGGGTACACGTTTCTCTGCGATCTCCTGTGCGAAATGAACGTTGCTGGGATCGAAACTCTGTTTCTTGCCTCGACCATTTCTTTGTACTCTGTTTCTGTCTTTGGGACAACCACTTCTTCTGTTCTCATCTTGACAGGGTGTAAAAATTAAAAATAAATAGCAGCAGCCAACCGTCAAGAACTAGAAAAACAGCAAGTAAAAGATCGGGAATTTGCCTGTTAGTGAAAAAACACTCTGCACATTACGGAACGCACTATTAGATTGGGTTTGTGTTGCTGGACCGCTATCTAATCTTCTAGCACTGCTGTACTAACTATCCATCCACGCTAACAAGGCAAACTCCTTTCGACCCTTCCAGCCAAGTTCACGCTCTTATTATATCGGCGTCGTTTGTCTAGCTGCCGGACCATTGGCACAAAGACGCGCTTTGAGACGCGCTCTGGTTGGACGCGATAGTTAAGGGCGTTTCAAGGCGAAAAGAAGGCTCTTACGAGAAATCCAATAGATTAGAAATACGACGTTGTTATAAGCTGGATTAATCAGAAAGCACTTCATGTTTGACCTGCTGTGCAAAGTATATATACCGGCTGTAGAGAAATATTCAAATGATTGAAAAGTACAGAGAAATACTGAGAGCAGCGAAGGCTAAAGAGAACCTGGAGAGGATATACCGGAGCTTTTCTCAGCTGGACAGGATGAGCATCGTGCTGGGGAACCCTTCATGCGACCAGGACTCTTTTATTGGGTCGCACGTGCTAGGGCTGCTCGAAGAGAAAGTTCCAGTCGTGAACCTGAGCAGAGCGATATTCAGTTGCAAAAAAGACCTGCTGGAGATACTCGAGATGATGGGGGTGGCGTGCGAAGACCTCGTGTTTCTTGAAAAAGAAGCGAGAGGATGGGTGCTTATCAGAGGAAGAGAAAAGATCCGGGTGCAGGACAAGAAAATTTCTGCGACCATAGTCGACCACAACGTGCCAGAAAAGGAAATCCTGGAAAACAAAAATTTTTCAGTCGAAAAAATCATAGACCATCACCCCATTCTGAAGATGTGCGACATGTATACGTGCGTGTCTGCGATGTGCATAGAGCTAGCGGCAGGGTCTTGCTGCTCTCTTATCTACAGGGAGATCAAAACGAAGCTTGAAGAGAAGCTCAGAACAGACCCCGAGAAGTGCAAGGTGCTGCTGCTTCTCACGATTCCGATTCTCACAGACACCTCCTGCCTGACAAGAAGAACGCACACAGTTGACCGAAAAGGCGTTGAAGAGCTGCTAAAGATGGCAGGGGTGTCGATGGAGGAGGCAGAAGAGATGCACCGGCACCTCAAAAAGAAAAAGAAATGCGAAGACCAGATACCCTCGGACATGATTCTCCAGATGGACTACAAGTCTTTCGAGTACCCGCCGTCGCACAAAGGCAAGACGTTCGGAATATCTTCAGTAAAGTATCCGTACGACGACTGGATAAAAAGAGACGGGAAAGCGAAGTTCTTGGAAGCAGTGGGAAAGTTTGTGCAGGAAAGATCCCACGAGTTTTTCCTAATCAACTGCAAAAGCAAGGGCGTCAGAGAGTTCTTCGTGTACCGCCCCCCAGCAAACGACTTTGTGCAAACGGTCCTGTACAGCGGCAAATCGCCCTCGCAAAGAGAAGTGCTAGGTGAAAAAGAGATAAAAGTGTACAGAACAGACGCGTCCCTAAGCAGAAAAATAGTCGCGCCGCATATATACGCGTATCTTGATAAGAGGTAGGTGTAGGTGGGTGTAGGTAGGTAGGTGAGCTGGTGTAGATGAGTGGGTGAATGAGTTGCTGAGTGAATGAGTTAGCGGCTAGGTAGGTAGGTGAGTTGGTGTATTGGTAGAACTAGTGTGTGTGTACAACTGATATGTGTGTAGAACTGATGTATGGATAGAACTTCTTAGTGCAGGCGGGTAGAGCTAGCGCTACACCAAAAAATACGATGGGAAGATCGGATCCTGGTTCTAATAAATAATCCGGTTGGTAAGCCTTCTTTACCGGTTCAATCTTACTTTTATCGCGCACTATATCACGAAAATTACCTTATCAGGACATTTAGATAGCAAAAACATTCTAATAGGTTTTTTAAAGGTCCAAAATTTACTGGTTAAATCTCCGCCGCGCCCCATCCTCTTCCGAGCTCCCTGCTAGTAGATTACCTGTCCACATGCGGTCCAACAGGCCCCGGTTAAAAAGAGTTCTCGCACCGCAATCTCTTTTTCTTCAAACATCAACTACTCTTACGCTTACCCAGCACTCCAACTTTAACACACAAAGTTTATTCCATTTTAGGCAAAGTAGCATCTGCGATACAACTTGCGAATCTGCAATTCGTCTTTCGGCTGGTCTTCCGGGAAGATCGCGGACTTACAGAATACCTCCCCTGTCAAGCTTGCGAAAATCGGAGTGTCTTCAGCTATCACGCTCTTTGTCTTGCTGCACAGAATCCGCGTCGTACTTCTTATGCTTCTTGGCACGTCCTTCGACAGCTTCAGCAGCCTCTCGGAGCATCCCGGGCACTCTGCGTTCTCTCTTTCCTTGCAGGCAGGGGTTGTGAACCCGGACACGCCCAGCGCCACCCTGCGGTAGAGCGCGCACTCTTCGCTGCCCATCCTGGCCTGCGCTATTCTCAGAGACAGCTCAAATCCAAGCTTCTTCGCAGAGCACTTCTCGGCCAAGCTCCTAAACAGCGCAGAGTCTCTAGACAGCACCAAAAGAGGAAGGTGTTTTCCTAATATGTCGTTTTTGTGATCTTTGCAGAACTCAAGCGCCCGCTCTCGCCTCTCTTCTTCTCTGCACAGCTTTGCAAACTCCCAAACGATCTTTGCTCTTCTCACCTCCTCTTCTGCCTGCTCTTCCTCTCCAAATCCGCCGCTCCCTCTCTCCACTATGCTCCTCACGCTTCTTCTTGCCTCTCTGTACGGCGCCATGTTCACGACCCCTTCCAGGCGCATCTCCTCGACAATCTTCTCCGCCGTCCGAACCATCCCCTTTCTTCCCAGATAGTCCACGATCTGCAGCGCCACCTCGTTCTCTTCTCTTTTCTCCTCTCTCAGGCGGTCTTTTTCTATCTCCTCCTCCAGCTCTTTGCACTCGTTGCCTTTTTTCTTGAAGTATTGCGCTAGTGCCCCAAGCTTGCTTGCCACGTCTTGTTCGGGCACCCCTGCAAGGGTCTCTGCGAATTTCTGTGCTGATATATAGGTCGCTTTGATGAGTCTGTTGAGCGCTTCTCTCTTTGCACCTATACTCATAAACAAACATTCGCGGTTTCATTTATCTCCTTCACTCCATTCGCGTTGATTACGCAAAGGTGCAGCCCGCCATAGTTTACAACCAGCTGCTTCTTTATTCTTTCGTAGATCTGCACTATTTCTTGCACCGCTTCCTGCTCTGTCATGTTTTCCCTGTAGCACATGTCCATTGCCGACAGAAACAGATACGACGCGTACCCTGTTCCGATGTACTTAGGCGATGACTGCGCCCCGTAGTGGTCTACGTAGAAAATCTTCCCTCTGCCCTCGGAAACCCCTCCGACTATGCTCGTTACGTTAACCGGGTCTTTTCTAAGCTTCTCGTGCACGTACTTCTGCAGCACGCTCGCGTAAGTCTTTTCTGTTATCTTCAGCCCGTTTGCCATCTGTTCGAATTTCAAGGTCTCAAATATGTACTGTGTGGTTCTGTCGCAGTCTCCCTGGTCTCCGGCAGTTATGACAGCAACTGAGTCCGATATTTTTGTGCATCTAATGTGGTCTGTTTTGGAAACCACTACGTTATTCCTGAAGTACGTGTCGGAAGCTAAAACAACAAAGTCTCTTCCTGCCACTCCAAACAGCGCGTCCATAACAAAAAATGAAATTCAAGCTATAAATACGCCTGCGCGTTAATGAATATCTGACACGCGGATTAAGGTAAGTATTTGCTGGTCCACAAGTTGCAGGTAGATAGCTATGCGGACGGTTATCTATATGTGTAGATGGATGAACATAACGGAATACTCTGCAATTTGCGATATTTAGGGCCAAGTTCTCCATATGCTGTACCCAACGCAGCGCTAATATCTGCTATGTAATGTTGCGAATTGCCATTAAGAATTTCCACTAACATCGCTAGCCAGGAGATGGTATCGGCTACTTTAGAACGCCCACTCTTAACCCATAATATGTAGATCAGGTGGTATCTATGTGGATAATCTGCAGATAGTGTGGTATCTAGGTGGATAATATGTATAACATGGAGTATCTAAGTCGATAACTTTTTGTAGCTATCTTTTACCCTTCGATATGAGGTCTACAGAATAAATGAGCCTTAAAAACGGCGACTTTTGCATTTTCACTATCCATCCTATCTACCATATGCACCATCTACCCCATCTACCCTATCCACACTATCCCCCACTATTACCATGGAAACCGTTATGCAAATAGAATACAGACGAGCCATCTCTGTAAACAATGAGAACCATCCACAATCTAAAGGAGAGAGCTGCTGCTGCCGCTGTCTGTTCTGTCTGTCTTATGTTTGCTCTTCCGAACGTTCCCAAACTTGCCTCGTCCTACTCCCCGGCTGCTAAGTGCGTGGCTGAGTACCTCTATGGCGGAAACATCAACGCTGAACAGGTCCTGGGCGTTCTCAGCGCGATCGGAATATCTTTTGCGGTTTGCACCTCTCCGATCAGGTCTTCTCTTCTTCTCTATCTTATCTTCGGGTCGCAAAGACTGCCTGTTTTCATCTACAGCAACTCTTTTGGCGCTCTGCTCAGCATTTTACTCCACAGCACCGGAAATCTCAATCTTTCGTGCGTCTTTCTTCCTGCTCTCGGCTCTGGATACGGGGCCGTCCTCCTTCTTTGCACAAAACGCAGGTCTGTTCTTCCGCTTTTTCTGTCTCTGATGTTTTCTCTCTCTATTTTCGCGCTTTCCCACACTTCGCTGAACGCTCCTGAAAGTACCGCCCCGCTCACCACCTCGTCCGTTATATACCCGAACAGCAAAGGCGTCTACATCGCTGTTGGCCAGAGCACATACGGCAAATATAACGGAAAACAGGGCAGCGGAGATAGGACAGTGTTTGGCGTGGATGTTCCGCAGGGGTGGGTGGTGGTTCCCGAAGATCCAGACGAGAGCTCATACGCACCCTCTGTTCTCACGAGCGGGGCGGTTGTCCACCTGCAAAGCCTCTCCTCCGGGGAGTTTCTCCAGACCCAGGACGTTGCGTCTCCTCTAACGTACACCCACCAGGAGGTCTCGTGTACTGACCAGCCAGGGCCCCTAACTAAATTTCTGCTGCTGGGAATTGGCGGTGAAGATTCGCTCGGGCTTCCGATACAGGCAAACGCGCCCTTTTTCATCAAGCACGTCGAGACAGGGGTGTTTTTGACCGTTTTGAAAAGAAGAAGAAAAGAGGGGTTCGAAATCAACGGAGAAAAGCAGACGGGAAGAAATACGTTTAGAGGCTCCGATCTTTCTGTGTGGCGCTCTTCCAGCTCGCGCCCGTTTATCAGCTCTTTTTCACTTAGAAAATTTGCGGTTAAGATCGCGAATATTTTTGAAGATGCAAAAAAAGAGGCTCTGCGAGCGGTCCGGCAGCCAAGAGAGTTTCCCCCCGGTAATTCTTTTGTCTTCTCTCTGTTTTCTGTCTCTCTTGTGCGCTCTGTCTTCTCTTCTTCGGTCAAGCCTCTACTATTTTCGGCACTTCTGGATTTGGCCGCAGCTCTTCTGTTCAACTCGAACGTTCCCACGGCTGTTTTCTCAATTGGCGTTTGTAGTATCAGCGAGATTAGCATGTCCAGTGTGAAAATGGGGTAGGTTTGGTGGGGTAGTAGGATAAATGGGGTGGATAGATAATGTAGGTGAGATAGGTATGATGGAGTAGATATGATGAAGTACGTAGGTGAGATTGGATATATATGATGGGATAATGCAGGTATGATGGGGTGGATAGATAATGTAGGTGAGATATGTATGATGGGGTAGATAGGTGTGATGGAGTACGTAGGTGAGATAGTGTAGGTACAGTTCGTGGCATTGTGATGGTGTGAAATTTTAATAACCAGATTGGAACACGTCTCTGCCATCTAATGGATGGTGGACCTCTCTGCCATTTCGATCTTTTATTTTCATCGTATATTTGGCGCTGGTAATTACCTTATTAGGAAAGATAGCCCGGGCAGTTTATCAAGACATCCCGACTGACCGCATGACAAACAAGCAGAACATTACACGCTGCGCCTTTCTACCTGCTAAGCGCTATTTTCGCGTACAGCTCTCTTCTTCCGTCCTCCTTCAGAAGCGCTAGCCCAACAAGCCACGAGCTGTTTGTCCAGCCGAACCCCTCTCGCGGCACGTATTTTATGTCCGTTCCGATATTCCCGTACTCCACCGCAATCTTGTGCGTTTCTTTTTCAACGTTGTACTTCTCGGTCACCACTCCGTTGTACTGCGCAAACGTCCTTCCAACCATCGTGCACCACTTCAGCGCCAGAGACTTCGCGAACTTAAAGTGCCCGTAGTTCACGAGCCCGATCCACGCAACTATCTGGTGCGGCGCCCATCCGTACGGATAGTCCCACTGCCTCTGCATCTCTCCCTTCTCTAGCCTGCAGCTCTCCTTCGTTCCAGAAACGATGCCTCCAGGCCCGATCAGGTCTCCGATCCCCTGAATAAGTATCTCTGCCCTATCTGCGTCCGCGGCTCTGCTGAAAAGAGGGTACAGCGTGCTGGCTCCTTTGTACGCCGTCAGCTGCCCTGTTTCTTCGTTGTAATCGCAAAAATGCGCTCCGTTCCATAAAATCGTGTTAATGGCTGTTTTTCTTCTGTCCGACACCTCCCGTATCTCCTCCACCTCTCTGAACCTCAGTATGTCCCTTTCTGTCTTGTACAGCAGCGAGTTAAGATCTACCGTGTAAAGAGACGCCGCCACTCCGTCTACTCTTTTCGAAGTATCGTGCCCGCTCTCCCGCACCGCTCTGTCGTGTTGCAGGTACCTCTCAAACCTCTCGTTGCGCTCTTCTCCTCTGTTGTACCTTTCAATGTACTCCGATATCTCTGTTTCTGTCCAGTTTTTTGCGTTTTCAACGTATTTTCTAACGGCTTCGAAAAAGTGTCCTTCCTCTGTCTCTGTTGGCACCCCCTTCCCCCCGGGGGCGTGTCTCGTCAGCCCAAGCTCTTTGCTGTACCCTCTCTGGAAGTACCCGTGCTCCTTGATCATGCAGTCCACGCACTGTTCTATCCACTTCGCGTGTCTTTCGCGCTCTGCCGACGTCATCTGCTCCACAAGCTCCTCGATTAGAGTCGAAAAGAACGGCGGGTTTCCTCTGAACAGGTAGTAGCTTCTGTTCGCGTTGAGAATCTTTCCGTACGACTCTATCTGGTACCTGAGATTTTCTGCAACACACATCGCGCTTGCCACGTCTCCGGAATGGATCAGGCCCTTCGCTATGAAGTAAGAATCCCACCCGTACATCTCGTTGAACCTTCCTCCGGGGACGAAAAACGGGCAGGGCCCTCTTTTCTCGACTATCTCGTCAGACCTCTCGAGTATCGGGTTGTGCCAGCTCCCAAGCCTCTCTGGCGTGTTGAACGACGTTTGGCTCTGCTTCTCGCTTTCGAAGTATCTTGTCGACAGCGAAAGGAGCCCTGGGGACTTTTCGCATAAGACTTCTCTCGAATATATCGTGTCTTCGAAGTACACGCCCTGCTGCGAGTTTTCCAAGCTCATTTTTATCACCTTCATCTTGAACCCTTCGTTGTTCAGCGTGTTTTCGAGCTCTTTGTAGTAGGCGCACGCGTCTTTGTCTTGCGCTGGCACGTAGAGGAAGTACTCCACCTTTTTCATTTTAACGTCTATCAGCGCGACTTTTAATCCGTTGGCGTCGAGGACGCGTTTCAGGTTCTTCCAAAAACACGTTTTGATTAGACGCGTGAGGCGCGTCATCGGGTCTTCGTCTATTCTGTCTTCGGGCACAATCACTGTCTTCAGAGATATGTCGGCGAGCGCAAGCTCCTGCAGAAGCGTTGAGACCGAGTAGTTTCCTTCTATCCACGCGGACACCCCGTTCTGTGTTTCGAGAAGGTATCTTTTGGGCCCGTGGTCGTCAACTGTGATGGTCATGTCTTTTGTGGTGTCTTCTTGGTCGAGAAGGCTTTGAATCGTGCTCTGGACGTTGCACAGAAACATCCTTGGCGCGCTTTTTACCACCTCTGAGCTTCTTCGGATCTTTTCGTTCTCTTCCTTTCTTCTGTGCCACTCTGTCTTTCTTCTTCCCTGTGCTGGTTGAAATTGCTCCATGTGCAAAAATTAAGCGAGAATATAAACGTAGCTCTTTTGTGCTTATATCCGAAACGGCTTTCTTCTAATTTGTCTAATACTTGACGCTGTGATGTTATTCGCTGCTTCCTTCTTGTTACTGGTGCTTTTGCTGTTTCTGGTATATCTGTTTGTTTCGAAAATGTTTTATGGTGATGGTGATGTGGGTGGTGATGGTGATGTCGAGGTGATGATGGGTGGGTGATGGTAGTGGGTTGTACAGTTCAGCAACTAATGCACTAGATCAGGTAATCAACACTATGAGCTAATCCACTAGATCAGCTAGTCCACCCTATCAGTTAGTGCACACTATGTATCCCACCCAATCAGCTAGTCCACATCCTACCATCCCATCACTACCCACTATTACCGCACAGCCTTACCATCCCATCCCTACCACCTCGATCACCCCTACCACCAAACCCTAACACCCGTATATTTTTTCTGTAATATCCTGAGACGCAAGCGTCCTCTACTTTTCCAAAAATAGTTACCGGACGCTTTTCGCTGAAATATAAACAGAGGCAAATATTTTGCGAATGGGCCAAGCGAGCTCGGTTATAAGAGAGTCCAAGAAAAAGACGCCGTACGAGGTGCTGAACGTGCCAGAGAGCGCAACAGAAGAGGAAATAAAGAAAGCGTACAGGATGCTTGCCATGAGATACCACCCAGACACGCTGCAGGGCAGGTCCAGCGAGGCAGAGCCAGGCATGTTCGTCGAGATAAACAACGCGTACGAAGCGCTGATAAAGAAGAGAAGAGACCCAGCGCAGAACAGAGAACAGAAGAAAGCCGCGCCATCTAAAAAGAAGGAGCCTGAGATAGACATAGGCGCATGTATAGAAAAGGCAAAAAGAATAGAAAAAATAGGAGAAGGAGACTTTGCAGCAATCAACAACCTATTTGACAAAATAGCAGAGGTGGAGAAGATAACCAGAGGGCAGACGTACCGCGCGCCAAGCTTCGGGTACGCGAAGGGAGCGCCAAAGACCTTCTACGAGTTCTACTCAACGTTCACGACGCTGAGACACTTCAACATAACGCCGTACGACATTGCAAGAGAGTACGACAGCCTGGACAGACAGGACAAAAGAGAGGTCGACAGAAGAACCAGAGAAGAAATAGAAAAGCACCGAGGAGAGTACGCGTCAAAGGTCAGGGAGCTTGTGAGAACCGTCCAGAAGAAAGACCCAAGAGCCGCACCCCCGCAAAAGCGCGGAATAGACAACAGCGTACAAAAAATAAAGGTGAAGAGCAACGGACAGGAGATAAAAGACACCCACTCCCTGACGAGAGAAGAAAGAGAAGCGCTGGAAAAGGCGTACAGCGAAGAGAAGAGCGCAGAGCCAAGAGAAAAAGCGAAAAGAACAGAGAAAGAGGATAAAGACACGTTTGTGTGCGAGCTGTGCCAAAAGGTGTTCAAAAGCATAAACCAGCTGGGAAACCACGTCCAGTCGAAAAAGCACAAGGAGAAGCTGGACAGCATGGGCAAAGAAGAGATCGAAAAACTCATCAGGGCAATGGAGAGCCAGAAAATAGAAGGAGCAGTTGTCCAGGAGCAGCAAAAGAGCGAAAATACCGGAGAAAAGAGCGAAGACAAGAGAAAACCAAAAGAAGCAACACCCGAGCCTGTGGAGATACCCGAAGAGGCTAGAGATGCCGTTCCAACGGAAAAGAGCGATAAGGTAGAAGCAAGCGAGCAACATGAAAAGGACACCCGGAACAGAACAAAAAAATCAGCGCAGAAAAAGCCGCCTACCAAGCAGAAAAAACCGTTAAGAAAGCAAAACACAGCGGTAGAGCCGGACATCAGATCGGGGGCTGCTTTCTCCCTTGCGTGTGCTAGGTGCAAGGCCGTCTTCCTGACAAGAAACCAGCTTTTCGAGCATCTCAAAGAGTCCGGGCACTCACAAGCTCTCAACTGATTGAGATGTAAGGTATTTTGGAGGATGGGTGGAGTGGTAAGGTATTTTGGAGGATGAGTTAGGTGGTAAAGTATCTCACCCATTTCAATGGACGAAGGGTTCTTCGCCATGAACAGCTTTTATCGCATATTTAGGATAGTCATTAGTAGGTAAAATGCCACCAGTTTATTAAAATTCGATATCCTCTGTTATTATTAGTCATAATTTGTTAAAAAGATAGAGCTGTGAAGGCGCTCCCTACATCCTCTCTTACATCTTCTAAGGTACCTATTACAATAAGTGTCTTTTTGGATGCCAGTTGGGTAGCTAGATGCGCCCATTGACTACATCGCAATCAAACAGCGCCTTTAAGCCGCGTAGTTGTTATGCCAGGTCATACTCCTCCGATTTGTCAGCACGTACTCCTCCACATACCATCTGCACATACCCCCTCCGCTCTGCCAGCACATCCCTACCTACTTACCACTTCCACCTCCGTATTTATCAGAACGTGTCTGATGGACTCGGTTCTTTTTAGAAGTAGAGTTCTGTACGGGTCTATCTCCTTTCCGACTGCAAAAGTGCCTGCGTCATTTATCGACATTGTTTTTTCTACTCCTCCAATACATCCCGTGATTTCTAAGTGCTCGAGGGTCTCTTCGCTCTTTTTGAAATGCATATCCACCGATATGTTGTAGCAAACACACTCCGAAACAACCTTCCACATGATTTTCGTCTGTTCGAGGATCCGGACCGCTCTACATGCCTCCTCAAAGCTGTAAGTTCTTCCGCACAGCTCAACTTTTTCTGCGCTCGGGCTCCGAACTAAAGCCACAATGACGCCGCTTTCCCTGTTCCGCGCATCCCTCTCCGGCTTTTCGATCCTCCAAACAAGACACACGCAGTGGTGCTCAATCGAATAGTTCACCTGGAAGCTCGCGTCTGCTTCTTTCCTTGCTCTTTTTCTTATCTCGATCTCTTTCTCCTTGATGCTTTTCACAACCTCTGCAAAATTTTCTTCCCTATCCGAGTCGTAGATAAGCAAATTTTTCAAGAGCAGGTATCCCCTCAAATACTCTTTTTTCACCAGACACCCCCACAGGCTATCCACAAAGCTGCTGAAGTAGATGGACCACGCGTCCTCTACCAAAGAAAAACTTATCTTCTCCATCCCCTTCACTTCTTCTTCCGGCTTCTCTTTCTTCACTGCAACCACGCTGCTTCCCATGCTCTGCGCTTCCAAAGCGTTTTTCTCCTCCCCCTCTCTTAGCTCCCTGTCCTTCCTTGAGTACCACACGTCGATCACAAAGTTATTTCCGCTGACTATATAGTTCAGTCTGTTCTTCCCATCGTCACAGTACAGCTGCAGTGAAAGCCTGTCGCACACCATTTTCAAATAGTCCAGGTTGTTAGATCCATCTGCTTGTTCGTAAAACATAAAGAGATTCTCGTTCCAGACATCCGACTTCATCTGAAATTAAAATTGAAACGAACCCGACATAAAGAGATCGCAGGGAGGGGTAGCTGGCGGATAGGCGGTGAAAGAGCGCAGTACGGGCTATGCTAATGCCATTTGGCAGGTGCGCGAATTTGCAGAACAAATCCAACTGCCAAATGTACATGCTTCAACATGGTCATGGTGTTACCTGCGTATGTCATCTAGTGTGGCTATATTATCTAGTGTGTCTGTGTCATGTAGAGTGGCTATATCATATAGTATGCCTATGCCATCTACTCTCAACAAGTAGCAGATCTATCCCACCAATATCTAACTATCCTACCACACCTACCACATCAACACCTATCCTACCTCCCTATCTGCATCATTGCATCCAGTCCTCTCTGTAGTGTTTTTGGCAGTTTCTTCCCTTTGACACCTTCAACGTGTCTTTTCTGACCCTTTCGCTTTCTTTCTGCTTCACCATGCGCTCGACGTCTGTTTCAGGTACTGTCTTCCGTTGAAGCTGCTCTTTTCTGAACTTCAAATGGATCTGGTCCATGTTCATATAGTAGTTCTCTTCTCTCAGCACCTGCGAATAGTATCTCTGGTACTTCTTGTGTCCCACGACGCGCCCTGTTGGCAGAGTCAGTTCCGTTCCATCCTCCGATATCTGCGCTGTTTCCTGCTCTGGGTACTCGTAAAACGCGTCGTACTCGGTTGTCTGCGAGTATCTCATGTGGTCCATGCTCATCATGTGCGACCTCGCCTTCGAAATGTGCGAGAACCTCTTGTTGCAGTACATGCACACGCACTCTGACACCTTCTCTCTCAAATACTCCATCAGCCCACTAAAATCAACGATATACTTCTCGGCTATAAAGTAGAACCCGTGTGTTTCTAGGTGGTTGATGTACTTCAGATCGGTCCAGCACGGCGCCGCGACGTCCAGCACAGCGCCACAGAAAAAGCACTCCCCGTTTTGAAGCGCGTGCGTCCCTATTTCCTCTTTCGCCCTCTGGTCCTCTTCTTTTTCCATATCTCCGGAGATCGCTGGTGCGTTTCCGCTCTGTCCTTCCCACGCTTCTTTCGATATAGACTCCATCCCGATCTCTTTTCTTCTCAGGTTCTCGATGTGGAAGCTTCCCTGGTAGTGCGCCATCGCCTCTTCTCTTTCCATCTCGACTTTGCAAGCTCTGCACTTCATCAAAAAATTTTCAGCACACATGCTATGTACGCCATAGAGAAAATTATCGAAGAGACCAGGAAGTCTGTTGTGTACAGCGGATATGACATTCGCACGCGCGAGCAGGTGGTACTTAAGAGAATCAAACGGAGTAAAGCGGAAAACCTGAAGCGCGAGCAGAGAATCCTCGAAGACTTGGACCACATGAACGTTTTGGGCCTGAAACAGGTTGTAACAGACGCCGACATAGAGAACAAGAAGCCCAAAGGAAACACATATCTGGTATTCGAGAGGTGCGTGCACTCTTTATCAGATGTGCTGCAAAAAATAGATAGCGAGGGCGCAGACAGAATTTTTGCCCAAATATCCAGCGGCCTGAGATACATCCACAGCAAAGGCGTAATACACAGGGACATAAAGCCATCGAACATCCTGATAGCTGGAGATGGAACCGCTAAGATATGCGACTTTGACATTGCCAGAGAAAAAGCCCCGAAAATGTCCAGGCTTTCGGGCACCACGCACTATATGGCGATCGAGATGTTTTTAGGAGATACCGAATACACCTACGCAGTGGACCTTTGGTCTCTTGGCTGTGTGTACTATGAGCTCGTGACAAAACAGGTCCTATTTGATGGCGAGGGAGAGATAGACCAAATCATCAAGATAACAGAGACGCTAGGACTTACAGAAGAAGATAAAAACGCGCTCGGCCACCTGCCGTACGCGCATCTTCTGAGAACAACCAAGAGATCGAACAGAATAGAAAGTCTTGAAGATAAGCACAGAAAAGTGCTCGTAAGACTTCTAAGCTATTGTCCTAACGAGAGATCCTTAGATGGGTAGCTAGGATGGGTAACTGGGGTGGGATGTGTAGTTATGCAGGATGGGATAGGCAGTTACGATGGGATAATCAGTTATTTACGACGAAATGGGCAGTTATTATGGGATAGGTAGTTAGTTAGAGCGAAATGGGCAGTTACGATGGGATAGGCAGTTCCGTGAGATGGGCAGTTACAACGAAATGGGCACCTCGGAGACATTGCATCTGTGCTACCCCTGTTTTATGTTGGCACTGCGCAGGAAATGCCACAGAACCCATTGCTATTCCCACTCCGTTCATCCAAGAAATAGAAACACCTAAACGAGCACTTTTATTAAATTTTTCATTTCCGGCTATTTCAGCCCGGCTTTTGAGATACTCGCGTTAAGATAGTCAGATAGACTTTTGAGAAATCCGCCACAGTAAGATATCCGTGCCCTATTCAAAGCCACGCAACAGTACGATATCCATGCAAAATTACACCTTCGTTTTTTCAGTTACCCACCTTCAGTCTCATTTTCATTTGTGGTTTTTTCCACTTTCTCTTTTGCCTCTTCCTTCCGTTCAGAAAAAAAGTCAAAGATGGCATAAGTCGACACAAATATAACAGAACCTATGAGTATAAAGCTTCCAAATCTCTTTTCCAACATAGATCCCTCCCCTGTTAGAAGTTTTTTTATACGTACCAATAATCATCTATCAGATTTGATTGGTGATATTTTCGCCCATCACGCAGACACCAACACACATCGATTAAAAAACTCCTCCATTGGCTAGAATGGCAGAGGGGATATAATGGGGATTATTGATCATTAGGGGGGGTGGGCTGTAGCGCGAGTGGGTGCTGTAGAGCGATTGGGAGCTGTAATGGCAGTATCAGATAGAACGGGCGTGTGAGCCACACTCTACCCTGCATCACAATGGCACCCCAGGTCATACCCCACCCTACATCATAATGGCACTACAACCCGTCCCCTCGCTCTCTTAATAACCTGTAGCTACCTCGGTGCTACCAACACCCACCTATAACACCACTTGACAAACCACACTATTTATTTCCTCTGCTTGTATTTGAGCTTGTCTGCGTAGAATGCAAGTTCATCCGCCTGTAGAACATGTCCGTTGGCAGATCCCGATTGCCCTGGCCTGGAGGTGATTATTCCGTAAAGATTTCCCTGCCGGTACTCCTCAACGAACAGCGGGTCTATCTCCTGGATGTCTTTTTCTTTTTCTAGAAGCGAGTCGATGCTCGAGGCGAACTCTGCCGTGCTCAGCTTCACTATGGACCCTTTCGTAAGGGTGTTTGTTCGGATAAGCTCGTTGTTGCTTGCGTGGTACACAACTTGGGTCATTGCTGCTTTGACTGTTATGTTGTGTGTTTTGATGGTAAATGCTCCGTCCTTGAGTCTCAACGCTCTGATCTTGTGGCTTCCTCCTCTCACCCGAATTGCTTTTCTGTAGACGTTGTCTCCTATTCTTGTGTTAGACGGCTGTCTTGCTATGCTGTTGAGCTTTCTTATCATTCTTGTTGCCCTCTTACCTCCTGTGTTTTTTCTTTTGTGCTTCCCGCTTCGCGTCAGACCCATTACAGGGGAGTTAAAAATGAAAATAAAATACTAAACAAAGAAAGATGTACATTGAGGTAAACAGCGTGGAAGACGGGTCTGTGGTGCGAATCGTAGCAGAAAAATCGGGAGAGTACGTGGCTGTCGGAGGATACGAAGGACTTCAAAGATATGCGGGGCGAAACGCGATAAAAACAAAGAAAGCCGCGTTTACGTGTGTTAACAGCAAGTGGGAGGTGTTTGGACAGCTCGGGGTGGTGCTGACGCGCGCAATGCACGGGCAGGGCGCAGAAGAGGAGTGGATGGGCAATGAAAAGATCGAAAGGGCAGTGGAGGAGCTCGAAAAGGCCTCCGCAGTCAAAAAGGCGCTGAGAAGGTGCGCTGAAGAGAAAAGAGCGTTCGAGGGCGGAATAGTGACGTATTTGGAAGGAGAAGGGGTCTCTGTGTATTTCGTAGAGGCGTTTAGAAGGAAAGGAGGATTCCAGTTAGGAAAGGCAAGAGACAGCGGAATAGTCGAAAAGAAAGACATTATAGAGATAAATAGAAATGGAAGCGTGGAAATAGACGGAACAGTGCACGTTCTAGAAGATTACCTGCACCCACCGGTAAAACAGCCCTTTTTGGTAATTGCTACTATATTAGGGAACTTAGAAAACAGAAAGAGAAAAAACGAGATCGAAAAGGTCTTAAAAAAAATAGAAGAGGCGCAAGGGGCAAAAGAAAAAACGGTTATAATCATAAGGACAAGCCCTAACGTATTTATTTGCAGAGATGCAAAGTACAAAAACCTATCAGAGTTTGCAAAAGAGATGAAAAAATCTGCAGATGAGTTAGGATACGAAGTGGAGGTGTTCGTTTTGCTAGACACCGAAAAAGAGGCAGAAAGACTCAGCAATTTCTACAAAAGAATCACAAGCGTGTCCGACAGCATTATCTATCCCCAGATCTATTCCGAGGAGGCTTACACGTACAGAAGGTATTTTGAAAACGTCCGGACTTTAGAAGACGGAGATAGGCTGAAAATGGTCGAGGGAAACAGAGTGGATCTTATTAGAGGCTGCAGAAGTGACAAGAAGAAGGAGATGTTGGGCAGCTCGGAATGTGATGGGATTAGCGAGATATCGGACGGTCAAAATGGGCTTAGTTCGGAGATGCAACAAAAAGGGTCACCAATATCACCGTTATCACTATTATCACCACTACCATCATCATCACTACAGTCACCACCACCACCATCACTACCCTCACCCTCACCACCCTCACCATCACAGCCATATCTCCTATTTCTTGGAACAGGAGCTGCATTGCCAAGCATAACGAGGAACGTTTCTTCGATTCTTTTGTCGTCGGCTGCGGGAGACATCCTTATGGACTGTGGAGAAGACACGCGAACACAGCTGAACAAGGTTTCTTCAGGGTACAGATACCCTTTTGGAGGCATCAGCGCAATATTCCTGACACACAGGCATGCAGACCACTTACTGGGAGTATTTTCCGTTATAAAGCAGGCAAATGACGAGGGAAATACCGGAGTCGTTGTGCTTGGAGATCAGGAAATTTGTGGAGCTCTGGAAGCGTTCGGGCTATCTTGCATCTTTGTCCACAACACTGAAGACCTGAAAATATCGCAGAATATAGCGAAGACAGAAAGCGTCTCGACCGAGTGCGTCACGATCAGAAGAAACACAGGTAAAACGGTGCTGTACATAAGAAAAGAGAGAGATCTAGAGAAAGAAATAGAAGGTACAGAAGACCCGGCAGGTGATATTAAAAAGAAACACAAATATATACAGAATCTGGAAGGTCCCATAAAAACCTGCAAAATTTTCATAGCAGATACAGGAGATGTAGGGAATGGAAGAGATGGAGGAGATGGAAGAGATGGAGAAGATAAAGAAGATAGAGAAGATAGAGAAGATAAGGAAGATCGAGGTCAAATAGAAGGTATGCTTTTGAAAAACGGGATCTGGCTAATTAACAGCACGGCTAGAAAAGAAGACGCCAAAGGCGCGGTCTTTGACAACACTCCAGGATACACCATCGAGATGTGCAAAGCCCTCCACATACCGAGCAGCTACAGCGTTAAATTTACGGTCCCCGCAGCGAGCGCCTCTGGGACAACCAAAACTTTTTCTGTTTCCTATTCGGGAGATACTCTTCCAAATAAAGAATTCGCAAACCTATCTAGGAACTGCGATGTGATGGTCCACGAGGGAACCTTTGAGCAAAAAGAAAAGGCCCTTTCAGAATCAACAAAGCACTCCACCATCGACGAAGCTTTAGAGATATTCAACGCATCAGGGTCAAAAACACTTTTCATCACCCATGTAAGCCAGAGGTACAAAACGGTCCAGATCCCTGAAAACGCCTTTCTTGCCCTCGACTACCTTATCTACACCCCGCACAGCCGCTCAATGTCGCAGAGCCTTCTTCTCCAAGAGCTGCAAGCGATAGCAGACGAGTAGACCCCCTAGGAGATCAGAGCACTGCTAAGTTCGCTCCGTTTTACCACGCGACCAACGATACACCCGTACCAACCAACTATCCTAATAAGGTAATTTTCAGGTTATAACTCGCAATAAAAAGAGGATCAGATGGTAGCTAAGAAGGATAGATGGTGTAGATCACATATCAAAGAGTAAAAGATGTGAGTATAAATAGGTAAAATTTTTAAATAAAAGATGAATTCTTACAAAAGATATTTATTGTTAGAATTCAATTAGATACGTTGCTGTGTACAGAGGATATGCTAAGGGGAGATGTTATGGGGGGTGAAGAGGGGATGTCCATCCTATCTACCATACATACTCTATACCAAATATACCCATCCATCCTATCTACCCTACCCTACTCTACCCCCCACTATCTGGCGAACGGGTTGATTGTCTTCACCTTCTTCACAGGCGTTTGCGATAGCTCCGTCGAATTAGCCGGTTCCGATCTCTTCTCTAATTCAATCTTCTCTCCTTCGTCTCTAACTCTTCTCCTCAACTGCACCAGGTCCAGGCCTCTTTCATCGCCTCTCGCCAACCCACCAGGGGCCTTTTCTCGATCTTCCTTCATCCCAGTCTTTTCTAACGCTTTTCTGCTTATCTCCAATTCCAACGACAAGTACACGTCTGTTCCCGCTCTTCCACCTCCTAGCACCGGTTTTTTTTCTATCCTGAGCGTCTTCTTCCCCTCTGGAAATACCATCGGTCTTCCTCCTGCGTCCTTCAGCGCGTACACGATGTGCTCATTCGCCACCCCAAGCGGCACCCCCAGCGGCGATCCTGAGATCCTCGTTACTCTGTTCCTTCCCACTCCGTAAATTCTCCCGCTGCTCTCCAGTACCACCACTCCTGTTCGGCTTACCCCGCACCACTCCACGCGTTCCAAATCGCAGAAAGTGTCCCCAATCTCCGCCACTTCTCTACCCGCGTACTTATACAGAAAAACTCTAACGCCTCCCTTCTCCTCCCTTATAACCGCCAGGTACTCTTCGCATGCCGAAATTCCAACCACTTTTCCAACCGCTGAAAAAACCTCCTCCAGATCCTCCGAGTACACGAGCGTCTCTACCTCCCCTTCCTCTTTTCTCACGATGCAGATAAACCTCGCACCGCACGCCACCCTTTCGATCCCTTCTACCGCCGTTCTACTAACTCTTTTCTGTTCTACGTGTACCCCCGTATCCGTTACATAGACCCTAAGTACCCCTCCTCCGTACAGCACGAGAATTCTCGATGACGCCGCTGCCAAACGCACCTCTTCCTCTTTTATAACGGAGCTTCTCACAGCCTCCTCTCTTATCGTCACTTCTACTTCCGTGTGGTCGCTCTTCTCCGTTAGCACCACCTTACACTCTGGCGCCCAAAATGCGAGCGTGTTTCTCTCGTCCTTGCAAAAAATCGACCCGACAACTCCGTTCTGCGCGCATTCCGGATACTTAACAGCCCTTTTCTGAACACCGCCATCTTTCCCGTTACCTGCGCAGTTCATCACCCCCGTGTACAACTTGTCGAGATTTTCGATTACTCCTCTACTCTCATCGTCTGGCACTTTCGCATCCTCTTCGTACCGGTGCGTGCTACTTTCTCCTTTCCAGCTGCTTTTAGCCTCTTCGCTATCTGCACCCCCCGTATACGCCCGTTCGAACATTTTCCTGAACTCGCCTTCTCCTTCTTCATCCTTTTCGTCTTCGAAGTATCTTTCTCTGCAGCTCGCGCACCCGCTGCATCCTTCGCACACCCCTTCGCGCCTGCTGCTTTTTCTCTCTTCAGCTTTGTGAACGGGTGCCACCCTGTCCTTCACGACTTTTGGCATCGGCACATCGAAGTACTGCGCCCCTCTTTCGCTCTCCTCCTCTTTTTCCTCGTCTCTAACGACTTTTTTTACCTTCGTGTCCCTTATCTCTAAGTCGCACATCGGCTGGTCTATCCACACGTACCCGATTTCGAGCAGCTCTACCTTCCCTCCAGACACCCCGTACACAAGCGACCTATCTGAATCTACCACTACCGCCTCTATCTCTTTCTGCAGCCTGTGCGCGTGAACTTTCCTTCCCTTCCTGCTCTCTACCTCCACTATCTCCAGCTCCTTCTCCGTTAGAATAAAAAAGTACCCTCCTCCCCTCGATATTTTCACCTCTTTTATCCCAGACTTAGCGAAGTACATCGACGTCAGCGTCTTCCCTACCTCTGCAAACACCGTGTTATTTTCAGCACAGAACAGGTACTTGTTAAAATACATCGTCCCTATGTGGTCGTACACTACGTTCTGCGGAGTAACTTTCACTCTTCCCCTCATGTCCAGTATGTACACGCTCTGTCCGTGCGCCACCACCTTCTCTATTGGCGTGTTGTGTTTAATCTCTCTTATCACTTTAAACACGTACCTTCCTTCGCCTTCTCCACTTCCTATTCCGTGCACGCTCTCTGCTCCAACTGAGCTCTCCGTTCCGGGCGCGCTCTCAGCCCCAATTGAACTTCGCATCCAGCCCTCTCCGCTCTCCATTAAAAACGTCTCCTCCCTGCCCCTCACTCTTCTCTCTCTCTCTACCGTCACCACCTTGATGGTTCCGTTCTCCGACCCTATGTAAGCGACATCATCCGTTAGAAATATCGAAGTAATACCGAGCGAAGCCCTCACCACCTCCTGATGCCTCTCCAGCTCCTCCTCCACCTCTTCTCCGTCCGTTCTGCACAGCCACACAGACCCCTCGACCGTTCCCACCATAACGAACCTATCGTCCCTACTGCACCCGACCGCGCTGATGTTCGACTTCCCCCTAATCGCTCCAATCTTCTCCATCCCCTTTGACACCCTGTACACCACCACCCCCTTCCCATTCTCCACCACTGCTATATCTCTTCCCTGCTCTACCATAAAATAATTTGTACACTGAGAGTACTTATGTGAATGGCTGGTGGATAGTTATGTGGATGGGTGGTGGATGAATAGATAACTGACTAACTGGTCGATGAATAGATAACTGAATAATTTAAACATCTTTACTCTTTGATACGAGGTCCACAGTTAGTGCAGATGGGTGGTGTAGGATTGTTAAGAGTTGTCGCCTATTGTTGGTACTACCTATCCTCTTGAATATCCTCTCAACTACCCCCTTAACTATCCTCTCATCCACATCAGATACTCGCATGCCTACCCTATCGCTTCTAGTTCCCTTTTTCTCCCTCTTCTTCTCACATCCTTTAACTTCACAATCACGTCCTTCATCACTGCGTCCTTCACCACCGTATCCTTGCCGTACCCTCTTTCCACAGCCTCTGACACGTCCCTTCCTGTTATTGCTTTGATCGATTTTTCAAACAGGTACAGGTCGACCGCTTTATCTTCTGGTTTTTTCGTTATTTTACTCAGACCAAAATCTATAAACATAACTTCTCCGTCTTTTACTAAAATATTATTAGGAGTCAAGTCTCCGTGCACCACCTCTACTCTGTGCATCTCTGACACTCTACGCGAGATCTTTTCTACCAAATCCTCTAACTCCTTCTCTGTCCCCACTCTTCGAACTACTTCTGCAAGCCTTTCTCCTTCTAAATACTCCATCACAACCGTACACCCGATTCTTTCGTTCATTTTTTCTACAGCTAGTAGGATATCTTCGCTTTTCTCCAGTACTTTTGGTGCGACCCCTAGCGGCCCTAACCTCTTCAAAACGGTCTCTTCCGACTTTGTTCTTGCCTTACTTATCATTCTCTCTATCTCTTCAATCCTGTACTTCTTCACCTCTCTTATTTTCACTATCTTATTCTCATATCTGTAAACCACCCCCTCCGCTCCTCTCGATATTTCGATCATTCAGAAAACATAAGAGACAAATTTTAACTATTTACGAACCACTGACACTCCACCCAACCACCCGCAGAAACAGCTCGCATAAGACGCTACTAAATATATCTGAATTTAATGGTGGTGTTGGTGGGTAGGGTGGTATATAGGTGGTACTGGTGGATAGGGTGCTAATGGTGATACATGGGTGGTACTACTCTAACTCACATTTCACCACCCCTGCCACCACCCCTCCCCTACCTTCCGTACCTGCTCTCTTTTTCCTTCTCCTCGCTGCTCTCCTCGTCTTTGCTCCATCTTCTCTTCTCTCTGCTGTACGGCACCGCAGGCGTGTACATCGTCTGCGAAGTTGGCGAACTGATCATGTTCATGGCACCCGCCGGGCTGTACGGCGCGATGTAGTTCGGCTGCGGACTCGACGGCGTGTACAAATACGGCACCTGCGGCCCTGCTGGCGACTTCGGAGAAAACGAAGGGCTTCCCGGCATGAACGTTGGACTTGCCGGAGCGAAATACGCCCTGCCCGGAGACCGCGGCGAGTATCCCACGAACTCTCCTGCAGGCTCCGGCGAATATCCCGACTCCACCAGTGGCGACCAGGGCTGAGAAGACGCGTGCCCCGGAGAGTATCCGCTATATTCTGAAATTCCCGCAGTAAACGGAGAGTCTATCCCCGAAGGCGTCCTGTCTCCGCTACCCTCGTCTTCAAAATCGTATTTCTCCATCGCCATAATCCCAAGCTCCAAATTCTCCTTATCTATCAGGCTCTCGGTAATTCCCGTTCCGATCATTGCGGTTTTTCCGAGCATGATGCTCTCCACTACCCCCTTGCACGGGTCTACCTCCGCGCTCATCGCTGCCTCCAGCAGAATTTCCACCGTCTCCTCGAACGAGCACCGCATCAGCACCCCAGACTCCCCCCTGTTGGTGCCGTGCCGAGTAACCCCCTGCAGAGTCCCTCTTTGCGTCATTATGTCCGCGAGAATAAAGAGGTGCCGGTAGTTAACGTACGACCCGTCACTCTCTATCACCCCCCGTATCTCGTTAAGCACAGAGCTTCTCGCTGCCTCTATGCCCAGCACCTCGAACATCTCCAGGGGGTCGTTAGAGACCGTCCTCCCCCGGTCTACCATCGGGTGCGCAAACAGGTCCCGCAGCCCCGTTCCCTCCGTTTGCAGGATGTACTCGGTTTTTTCGTTGGTTGTCACTTCGTTTATGAAGACTTTTTTTATCTTCGGGAGCCCCTTCAGCATCACCGACGTCACAACAGCCTCGGCTCTTTTCAGCCTCTCTTCGGAGTCCGGAAGAATGCACCTGATAATTAGAGCGGCTGCGTTTTCGTCGCTGTATATCGTTCTGCACCCGCACTCCTTCTCTATCTTCTCGGCTACCCTCTCGATTCTCAGCCCCCTATCTAGCAGCTCATTTCGGTCCAGCACCAGCCTAAGCACCCAGGGGGAGCCCGGGCTGTAAATGGAGGGGTCCAGCACAGCGTACGCCTCAATGAAGTCCGCGTCCTCCTTCACTGCCCTCGAAACAGGGTCGTAAACCACCTCGGATTTGATCAGCACGTCTCTCACGTAGCACCGCTCTATCTCCTGCTGCACCCTCTTCGCGCCCTCCACCGAGTACTTCAGCTCGTCCACCAGATGCACCGTTAGAGAAGGCGTTTTGATCGTTCTTGCCACGTTAATTATCTCCTTCAGCCTGGGCACCCCTCTGGTAACGGTGCTCGCCACCCCTGCTAGATGGAACGTGTTAAGCGTCATTTGGGTCGCAGGCTCCCCAATACACTGCGCCGCCAGCGTCCCAACCATCTCCCCAGGGGATATTATCGATCTCAAAAAAGAGGTTTTTATCGCCTCCACCGCCCATCTGAACGCAGACGTGCTAAGCGTGTACTCGCACAGCACCCTCTTAATTGTCAAGTACCCCCTCAGGTGCGCCCTAAACAGCACGAACGCGCTTTCCGACACCTCCTTGATCGGGCTGATAAAAGGCAACAGCGAGTTTTCAAGAGCCTCTCTCGCCTGCACTATCTCCTCTGGGTCTACGTCTCCTCTTCCCGGCGTCCTTATTCCGGCCCCTCCTCCAAATACCACCCCAGGCACCGACACGGGGCTCTGCGACATTCTCTGCGCGTTCTGAAGCACCCTCTCTATTGGCACCGAGAGCGCTTTTTTATTTCCCGTAAAAGACCTTCTCACCATCTCCCTCTCCTCCCGCAGCATCTTCAGCTCCTCTGCCACGATATTTCTCGTCCTCTGCTGCCTGAAGCACCCCTGCACTTTCTGAGTGATCGGGTACTCCGAAATACCCGCGAGGTCCACCATGTACTTCGAAATAAACTGCGCATCCGTGCATATCAGCGCTAGGCTCTGCATTTCCAAATAGGTCCCGTCCAAACAGTCTCCGCCGTACGCGAACTGCAGCACGTGCCCCTCCCCGTCCCGAACGCTCTTGTCGTGCCTCACCTGCGCGTCCTCCAGCGCCTTAACGAGCCGCCTCTGGATGTATCCCGTCTCCGCTGTCTTCACCGCCGTGTCGATCAGCCCTTCCCTTCCCCCCATCGCGTGGAAGAAAAATTCGGTCGGTGTGAGACCCGCTATGTACGAGTTGCTCACGAACCCTCTGCTCTCCGCTCCGTAGTCGTCCTTTGCAAAGTGCGGAAGTGCTCTGTTCCTGAACCCCTCGAGTATCCTCTTGCCCTCCACGTTCTGCTGCCCTACGCAGGAAGAGATCTGCGAGATGTTGATAAATGACCCTTTGGATCCCGATAGCACCATGTGTTTTACGTTGTTCATGGACTTTGCGTCTTTCTGGATCGATGTTCCGCTTGTGTCTCTCGCTTTGTTAAGTGCTAGCGTTGCTGCTGTTTCGAAAGACTCCCTAACGGTCATTCCGGGGAGCCTTTCCAGCTCGCCTCTTTCGGTTTTTGCGATCGTTCTGTTCACCTCTGCCTTCGCCTTCTCTATCGCCTCCTTCACCGCGTCCATGGCCGACGGCTCGATCACCGCGTCTCCAATTCCAACGGAGAAGCTCTCTGAAGACTCCAGCCACGAAGCTACCCCCCTCTGCAGGCTGTCCATAAACGCAACGCACACGCTTCTTGGGAAGTCGTTCGCTACCACGTGGATCAGTCCCCCGGACGCTGTTCCAACGGTTTTTTTACACACCACCCCGCTCAGCAGCTCTCCCTCCCTAATTACCACCACGCTGTCGGACGCGTTCGGGCTCTGTTTTAGATCGTGCGCGTGTCCGCTGTGAAATCCGCTGTAGCTGACCTGCGGAAGCGTGTAGCTGAACACCTGCTTCCCCGTGTACCTTACCGCTGGCCTAAGCACTGCTGGCTTTGGCATCTCTTTTCCGTTGTCGATTGCGTACACCAGCTGCATCATCTGCCCTCTCGTTAGAAATACGTCTTTTCTCGTTAATTTGTACACCCCCAGCAGAGTGTCCTGCACAATTCCCATCACGGGCCTGTTGCTCTGCGGCGACACGATGTTCTTCTCCACCAGCGCGAGTTCTCTGAGCTCCGTCTGCGCCGGTATCGACTGCGGCAGGTGCAGATTCATCTCGTCTCCGTCGAAATCTGCGTTGTAAGGCGATGTCACGCTGAGGTTCAGACGGAACGTCGAGTACTTCATGATCCTCGCCCTGTGCGCCATCATCGACATCTTGTGAAGCGACGGCTGCCTGTTGAAAAGCACTATGTCTCCGTTTCTCAGGTGTCTTTCCACCGTGTACCCTATCTGCACGTTCATTTCTCCCTTGAAAAACCTCAGGTCTATTCTCTGCCCGTCGTCTCTAACTACGTAGTTCGCTCCCGGGTGGTTGTACGGCCCCCGGTGCACCGCCTCTCTCGCCTCCTCGATGTTGTACTCGGTCACCCGCTCGGGAAACGTCAGCACCTGCGCAACCTTCTCCGGCACCCCCACCTCGTTCATGCTGATGTTCGGGTCCGCCGTTATCACCGTTCGCGCGCTGAAGTCCACACGCTTCCCCATCAGGTTCCCCCTCACCCGCCCCTCTTTTCCGCGAATTCTCGCTCTCAGCGACTTCAGCGGCCTGCCGTTCTTCTGCAGAGACTGCGGCTGTCCCGATATGTCGTTATTTATCAGCGTGGCCACGTGGAACTGCAGAAGCTGCTCGTAGTCTCTGATTATGTGCCCCGGCGCTCCCTCCTGCTCGTATCTTTTCAGGTTCGTTGACGCTTTGATTATGTCCGAGAGCTTGTGCGTTAGGTCGTCTTCGCACCTCAGCGACCCCTCCATCACTATCGACGGGCGAACCTGCGGCGGCGGCACCGGCAGCATCTGAATCACCATCCACTCCGGCCGCGACTTCTCTAAGTCGAATCCCAGCGCTAAAATGTCCTCGTCCGATATTCTTCTGAGTATCTCCAGCGCTTTTTCCGCGCTGATCACCGTTTTCCCCTCTCCTGCGTCCTCTCCCTTTTGGAACGCCAGAAGGTGCATTCCCTCCTTCCTTATCACCGGCTGTTTGTTTTCGCACCCTGTTCTGTGTTTTTCTTCTCTGCCCTCTCCGTACACCGTCTCTCCCACGCACACTGTTCTGTTTTTCGACATGTTCCATATCTGGTTCAGCCGCCTTTTTCTCTCTCTTTGGTTTCGCGGCTTCACGGACCCTAGCACCGACTTGTCTATTCGTATTTTCGAGCAGAAAAAACAGACGCTTTCGAGCACCTTTTTTATCTTCCCCAAAAACCCTATGTGGAACACGGGCTTCGTCAGCTCGATGTATCCAAAATGGCCTACGCACATGTCCGAACGGTGTCCACACGTGCTGCAAAGGAACCCCCTTTCGCATGTCCCAAGGCGGAGGTCCAGCAGCCCTTCTTCCTTTGGCACTCCGTTTTCAAGTGTTTCTGGATGCTTTATTTTGCATACGCTCATCGACACGATGTCTTCTGGAGACAGTATTCCAAACTCAATGCTTTCAACCCTTCGCGTTGGAACCTCTGCACCCATACGAATGCAAAAAATTCGAAAATAAAATACACAGAAAGAGGCTCCACCGCTACGCCTGAAAATAGCAAATAAAAAGGTAGCGCAGAATTTCGGGATACTCTGTTTAGCACCGCGTATTTACCAAGCGAGCTGAGGAGGTGAGGTGAGGTATGTGAGATGGGGCAGGTGTACCGCAGGATGTTTTGTACGCGGGATATTTAAGTGTTTTTAGAACTCTGTTAGGTATCGGTAATATGCGCCAGTACCATCTGGTAATTATGATCATGGTTTATTTGGTGCCTGAGAAGGTACGCCTGCACCCACAAAGCACCTACACATTTATCTTCTATCTACATTTATATCGAATAGGTACTGCTGGGGTGCCATATCATTAGAGGTGTTGGTGGTGTTGGGGATGTTGATGTGCCATATCATTAGGGGTGCTGGGATGCCTATCATCAACATCACTATCATCACTACCATCAACATCAGCATCACCTATCTATCCGTCATTGTCACTATCAACATCACCTATCATCACCACCATCACCACCTACTTATCTACCCTACCTATCTACCCCATCTACATGTACGGTGGTGTCCATTTGAGATACTCCGGGTCTAGTTTTGTCTGTTTTTTCGTCTTCTGGTACTTCTCCAGCAGCTCTTCTCTCAGAACAAACGAAGACACGCCGTTGTAAAACATCAGCATGTTGTTCGACTGGAGCGTGTGAATCACGTCCTCGGTGGTGATGCTGCTCATGTCTCGAATGTCGTTGATCGAAACGCTCTTTGACTCGAGGAGAATTTCCAGAATTTTTTCCGTCCAGTACTGTCTGTAGCTGAGGAGCCCGAGATCGCTAAGAGGCTTTTCCGGCGATGCTGCAACCCTCTCCCTCTTGCTGAGCAGGTACGAAAAATCGATCAGCAGCTTCCCGTACCCCTTCCTCTGGTACTGCGGAAGCACCAGCACGCATGCCACGTTGTATCCGTGCTGCGTTTCCTTCTCCTTCGAAAAATATCCGACTATTCTGTACTTCCTGTCTTCTTCCTTCTCTTCCACGTCGTAGATGCACATGACATAGAAAAGAAACACGTCCACATCGTAGTAGAGCGTCTTATGGTCCAAAAACAGCTTCGATAGAAGCGAGAGATTTCTCGTGTAGTTGGCGTGCACCTGCCCGTCTAGTTCGAAAAAAGACAAGCCGTCTTTTCTGTATATCTGCGCTCCCGGGGGCCTCGTTATTTTGCATTTTTCTCTGTGTCTTTTCAGGTCTTCCTGGGTCTGCATGTAGAATAGGCAGTACTCGCACAGAACTATGCTCCTGTTTTTTGCAAGCTCGAACGGATATGGCGAAAAGTACCACGCGTCTACCTTGAACTCTCCCATTTCGATTGTCTCGATGTTTTTTACCTTGTATATCTCCTCTGTTGTCAGGGACGCGCCTGTTTCGGGCGCTTTTTCTTTTGGCTCTTCTTTTTTCGACGTTTTTTTCTTCTTTGGGTACTCGATATCGCTCGGTGCAGCGATAATAATTCTGTCTTTTGCCACCCACTCGTCTAGTCTTTTGTTAAATCCGACGTAGTGGACGTAGTATTCTTCGTTTTTATCCTGACTTGTCCGTATAGCGATAATCTCTGCCGCCTTCTTTTTCTGCTCGTTGTTTATGTTCGAAAGCACCGGCACTTTGCATCCCACCTCTATTCTTTTTTCCATAAAAAAATCATCAACAGAACGCAGTATATGGAGGAGCGTTGGGTAGAGTAGGCGAGGTGATGTAGAGTAGGATAGATGGGTAGGATAGATGGGTAGGATAGGTGAGGTAGATAGGGTAGAGTTTACATACTAATCTACTACGCCATCCTATCTCACCTACCCCATCTTACCTATCTCATCATATCCTATCTTACCTATCCCATTCTACCTCACCATTTCACACCTCCTTACCTGCCAGATATCCGCTGCACTAATTGTAGATTCAAGATCCATACTCCAATTTATTAAAACCGGTTACTTAGGTTGAAGAACCTCTGCCATATCGGTCCTCTTTTTTATCGCGCTCTGGAAATTACCGCATTATGATATTACCCCGCCATTATACTGTCCTACCATCATACCACCCTATCAGCCCAATACCCCACCATCATACCACCCTACCATTATACCCTACCACCAGGACATTGCCTAATCTGGCAACAGCACTGCAAGACGCTCCATTGCACCCAAACAACCTACGCCCCTGACATCTCAGACACTCTACGAACAAACAGACGAAAGCACCCTGGCATACACCGAGTTTTCCTCCCTTACAAACCTCCTCATCTTCCTGATGTAAGACTGCACCACCGCAGAGTTCGGAGCAGACTCGTACAGCGTGTAGAGAAACGCCGCAACCAAGTGCGAACTCCCTTCGCTAACCACCGAGATAGGCAAAGTGCACGGCGCTCCCCCGTCCTCCGTCGCCTTTATCGCCGACCTGATGCACATGTCAGAGTACGCGTTCTTTTTCCCTATCTCTTCTCCCAACGGAAGGCTCACTCCTGCGCCTCTCCCTTGCACCGCCCCGCTCAAAAACAGCGCGCGGTATATCTGGTGCACAAAGAGCCTCCGCTCCTCCCCCATCATCTCCGACAGGTCCATCTCCGATATCTGAGCCGCCTCCGCAGACCCCCTTCCGACGCCCCCCTTCAGCCACAGAAGCGAAATATACTTAAGAACAGTGCTCGTAAACGGGTCCGCCAGCTCTGCCAGACACATTCTTCCCTGGTTCTCCGCCTTCCCAACCGCCCCCTCCTCTATCTCTTTTCCGTTCATAAAGTGGTAGAAGTAGAAGCACTCTGCGACTACTTTGCTCTTGCACCTGTACAGCACCTCTGTCGTTGGCGTTTTTATCTTAGAGCTGTTTTCCAACGGCATTTGTGCCTTCACCAGAAGATACAGCACGTCCTCCACGTCCAGCTCCAGCGACCTGCTCAGAAGCACCGCAGCCTTGAAAAACGCCCCAAACTCCCTCGTACCCCCCAGAGCCTCCGCAATATGCCCCGAAGACCTAATCGACGAGAGCGCGCCCTCAAACACATCCAAAATAGCCTTATCTATCGAATTTCCCGTTCCCGGCGTCTCCTGCGCGTAGTAGTACACCATAAGAGAGGCCGCCAGCAGGTATATCGACGGCCTGTCCTTGAACCTCCTAATTAGATCTCCCGAAATAACCCTGTAGGTAAAAAACCCCTTGTACATTCTCTGATTTTTTTCCAGCAAGACCTGCGCGCTCTCTATTTCCCCCCTGTTCACCAGCGCAAGCACCAGCGTGAAAAAGTTATTCCCCGCAGATGAAGAGACTTTCTGCACGACCTGCTCCGACGCGAAAAACCCCCTAATAAAACACAGCGAAGTTTCCGACACCCTCTGGCTTCTCGATAATTCTCTAAATACGATGTTCATGAGGTGCCCCGATGCCAGCGCTACCTTCATCGTGTTCGGGAGGCTCAAAGCGATCAAGAACAGGTTCGAAACGCTCTTCTCCACCTCGCTAACCCCGTTCCCTTTTTCTAACTCCCCAAAACACCGCGCTCCCTCCGCCTCCATCTCTGCGTACAGCATCTCCTCCTGGATCACGTACATGCTGAGCTGCCTCATCGCGTTCATGATGGTGGTGATATTTCTCGTCAGCACGTAGTTCCTGTTGATTGCGCTGCTAAAGTACGGCCTCTCCTTTTCGTGTTCATTGTGAGAGTCACCTGTCACGCCGTCTCCTATTCCACCTTCTACTCCACCTATCACACCACTTGCCACGCCATTTACGCTCTCACTACACCCCTTGGACTCTTGAATACCAAGCAGGGAGGAGAGCAGCCGCAGGTACCCGCAGAGTATTAGGGGGTTGGCGCTGCTCGAAAGTATCCCGCCGTAGAGATCCAGCGCGTAGTTCGCAACGTACCTTTGGAAAGATACGGCGTTAGCGTCGCTGTACCGCGCGTACCTCTTCGTCATTTCGTTCAGGAAGTCCAAAACCACCACCGGCAGCACCCCGTCCTGTTCTTCGTCTTTGCACAGCAAGTAGGTCTCCAGCGCGTTTATAATGTTCATGAGAAGCGTCTCCGTGTCTTCCGGGTTCTTCAGCACGTACTTCATCAGCACCTGCACGTTCTGGTACGTGACTTCTACGCTTTCTGGCTTCTCTAAGTGCACGCCTCCTTCCACCAGCACTCCAAGTATCTCTGCGTGTATTTCCACTGGCAGCTCTTTTTCTAGCAGCTTGCACATCATGTCTATCTCTTCTTCGTCGAATATCTCCTCTAGCGCGTCTCTTCCCTTCGCTCCTCGTCTTCTTTTTGTTTTTTTCACGTAGCTCTTCGCTATCTTCAGCATCAGCAGGTAGTACTCGTGCTTTTTGTCGCGCTCTTTTTCGCCTTTTCCGGCTTCTATTTCGATCTGCGCGAGCTCCAGCAGCACCCGCCGCAGACTTAGCACCGAGTAGTCTCCGTTTTCAACGCACGTTTCTGCGCTCAGCCGCAGTATCTCCGCAAGTAGCTGCTTGTTTCCCGTTTCGAGGACGCCTTCTAGAACCTCGCATAGCTTGTGAAGTGGTAACTTGTGCGAAATTGCGCCCATCTCGTTGATTTTCTCGTCGATGTACGTCCGCGCCTGCTTTTCCAAATAGGCGTCGAACTCGCTCTCTTTTCCCTCCAGTCTTCTCTTCACGCTGATCTTGTCCCTTATGTTTCTTGCCATCTCGATTTTTCTCATAAACGCCGAGCTATTTCTCATCATGTTGCAAAACAGGCTTTCAACCAGTATTCCAACGCTTCTGTCCGCCTCTCCTTCGCACACCCTCAGGTTCCGCGTGAGCATCTCCAACGGGTACTTCTTGTCTATCTCCGCCACCATCTCATCTATCTCTTGCGATCTTTTCAAAATCTTGATCAGCACCAGCACCCTTGTCAGCCACATTGTCACGTCGTGTTTCTCTACAATAACATACTCGGACACTGGCACGGTTTCCAGCCCGCTCTTCGCAGTCTTCTCCACCTCCTTGAATATCTCTCTAATCTCCTCCATCTCAAACTCCTCTTTCGTTGTTATTTGTCTTTCAAGCTTCCTGCTCACCCGCTTCAGGTACTCCTTAGACTCTTCAAGCGCCCCGTTTTTCTGTTCGCTCTTTTCGTCATTCGAGCGCACCTGCTCCTCCTTCCCGTTCATATTTTTAATTTTTTCATTCTAATAATATACTGGCGAGGCGCCTGATAAGGAGGGTGAGGTGGGGTGTAGGTGGGGTAGGGTAGAGTAGAGTAGAGTAGGTAGCAAGGATGGTAAGATGAGGTGGGTAGTAAGGATGGTGAGGTGGGGTGTAGGTGAGGTGTGTGGTAAGGATGGTGGTGTGGCTGGTGTCATATCTGTGATAATAGCAATGGCAATAATGCCTATCATAATACCTATCATAATATCTACCACATATTGCCTACCACACACTACCCCCATCTATTCTCCTCTACTTCACCTACACCTCACCCACACCGCCCCGCTCCACCCCCCTCTACCACAATAAAAACTCTAACTACTTTTTGTTCGTTATTTTTCTTTATATTAATTTTATTTTTTCTCCTTGCAATGAAAGTGAAGCTAGAAACAGTACAGCCCCTGGAAGGAAAGCTTGAGGGTAACGATACGATATTTGGTAAGGAAGCAGGACATCCCGTTAAAAAGATCATTTCAAGAACTCAGCACAGGAAGAATCTCAGAAAAAACCCCTCCCCAATGGCCAAACTCGCAATGGAAAAGACAGAACTGGCAAAGAAGATCGCTAAAGAAATATGCGGCCTGTCTCCCTACGAGAAAAAAGCAATCGACTTCGCCAGAAAAGGAGAAGACAAGAAGATGAGAAAGTTTTTGAAAAAGAGGCTTGGATCTCTCCCAGTGGCAAAGAGGAAACAGGAAGACCTTCTAGTTGAAATGAGAAAACAGAAGCAATGAAGAAATAAATCACTGACTTAGGAAACTAGGCCGTACCTTTTCTGTTATACCACACTGCTGATATAACGTCATATTGGCGTCACATCTATCCATCTAGTAATCATAACGTATATCCATCTGGACACTATCACGTCTATCCATCTGGACATTATCACGTCTATCCATCTGGTCATTTTACCTACTACCCCACTACTACCCATCTAATCATCACTTATACTCCACTTGTCTACCCATCTCATCTACCCATCTAATCATACCACCCATTACCTACCCTACCTACCCCCCACTACCTACCCTAACTGCCTCCTCTCTAGTCGATCTCTTCCCTGTACACCTCGGATATGTGGTGGGAAAACTCCGAGGCGATCTCTTCTGCTGTTTTCTGTGTGATTGAGTTGTCGATGTTGATAATGAGCGAGGGGTCTGGGAACTCTCCAAGCCTGACCCATATTCCCGCTGCCTTGAGCCTGTCTTTTATCTTCTGAACCACTAGCAGCCTGTCTGAAAACTCTTCCAAAACAACAATTCTGACGATCGACGTGTACTCGTCGTTTCTAGCACGCACCGAGACCCTCAGCTCCTTCATCATCTTGTTGAATTTTTTGACAAAAACCCCAACGGCCTCCGTATTTATAAGGAAATTCTTTTCCCTTTTGAATCTTTTTGCAAATTTTGGAGATACCTGCTTCATAATCGGAAACTCAATCTCCGGCTGGTAGGTAAACTCGTACTCGCTCTCCTCGCTTCTCTCCTCTTCGCCCAACGCCCTCACTCCTTTTTCGTACATCTTTTCCCATACCACCACGCTCTGCAGGTTCATAAGCGAAAGATGCGTTAAACACGCCGGCATAGACGCAGAAAAGCAGTACGCCAAGCTAGACAGCCTCTGGTGCTCCGAAATCTCCCTCGTGCTCCCAGCAAACCCCCCAGCACCCCCGTACCCCCCTGCCAAAGACCCTATCCATATGTCCACATCCTTAGGGTTCCCTCCAAAAAACCCAACGCACCCCCTTGTCCCAAGCATCGGAATAGAGACAGACTCGTCCAGTACCAGGAACCCCCGGTACTTCCTCTTCAGCATAACTACCCCCTGCAGGTCCACCGTCTCGCCCGTCTCCTCAAACACCCCCTCCGTAATTATGAACTTCCGCCCCTCTTTTTCCAACGACAGCTTCTCGTCTAAGTCCTGCAACGATGTGTACGGAATTGCCTTAGACTTCGCAGCCTGCACCCCCCTTCTCACCCCAATTGACGCCCTATGATCGTAAAATATAACGTCATTCTTCTTACAGAAGCACTTTATCACGCTCTCGGTCGCAAGTAGAGCGTGCGCGTACAGGACGACGCTCTCCACCCCCAGCGCCTCCGCTAGCGCCTCCTCCAGCTCCAAGTGCAGGTCCAAAGTGCCGTAGAACCCCCGCGGCCCGCAGGTTCCCACGCCGTACACGTCGATCGTTTTTTTCAGCTCGTTTTTTTTCTCGTCTCTTTTTTCGGGGGTCTCTCCGGGCAGCCCCTCCACTGGGCACGCGTCGCGATCGAACGGGCTGTTGAACATGAACGGGTTGTACGAGGACAAAACGTACTTAGTTGCGCCTGTTTCAGCCTCTTTAATCTCGATCCCCATCTCTTTTGGCTCCCAGTCCCTAATTACCTCCTCCATCTCCTCTTCTGTTAGCATATCTTTTTTCTTCTCTTGGGTGTTCTGTGAGAATGCGTATCTTAGAACTAGAGCCAGAAGGAGAATTTCTAACGCAACCCGGAAAAAGCTGTTCTGGCACGGCTCTCTTAACAGGCAAAGGGTTTCCCAGATCTTTTCCAGCATTGTTTTGCTTAATTAAGAAAATAATATAAGTGATGTTTGTTGTGTTAGGGCAGGTAAGAATTGATGTGGCGCCGCGCTAATTAGGCTAGAGGGAGCCTGTAGGTATGTAGGTAGTAGCTGGTATCAGGGCGCTCTTTCATCACTCTAAAATTACCATATCGAGAAGTTTTCTACCGCTTGTGGATGTGAGAGCTTTGCACAGAGATAAATCACCGCCACAGCGCGACCTGCAGCCCGAACCACCAAAGATCCCTGTAGTCCATCTATATCCTTTTAATCAGTCGGCTCAATCATCCCATCTATCCATTCCACCTACCCATCCCATCTATCCATCCCACCTATTCAACCCACCCATCTCACCCCACCGCTTAAAATCCACGGCCTTTTATTATAATCCCTTTTCGTCTCTCTTGCACCTACAGATAGTAGTAGAAAGACTTCTCTTTGCAGTTTATCTCGCATGCGTCAAGAAAATATATCTCGTCTCTGGTGATCTCGCTGTACCCGCTGGTGTTCGATAATGTGTCTTCTTTTTCTGTGTGCCCTTTCTTTGTCTTGTACGCCTCGACCGCCTTCTTCAGCATCATCACCTTATCTGTTGATTTGACAGAGTTCCAGAACGACGTGTTGTCTACGTTCAAAAAGGCAATCTTAACGGCAAGGGTGTTCTCTTCGCTCATATTCTCCCACTTTCCAAGCCCAAACGACTGCTCGTCAAACTCCCCTCCGAATACCGAGTACTTTATCTTGAACTCGTTGTCTATTTTCTCGTAGTCCACAGAGTCCACGTCAATCCGCACCTTGCATTTCTTTGTGACCCCTTTCTGCACCCAGCTGACCGTTGCAGAGCTAAGGTACGCGCTTTCGTGCTGTCTTTTTCTGAATGTGCCGTCGTTCAGCTTCTTCATCCTCACCACTCTCCTTGAGCTTGTCGACCTGTGCAGGTTCCTGAAAGAGTCCACAGCTCTCTGCACAATCCCCTTTTTCCCGTACAGCAGAATCGGGTTCAGCGCTGTCAGCCTCCATGCAAGCTTGTTCACTTCTGTTTCGTACTCCCATCTGTTTCCGAGATAGCTGTCAAAGGGTACGTTCGCCCTAGGGTATACGCTGTTATCTGCCTTGAACCTATCTGTTAGCTTCTCCAAGTCAACGCTCTCTATATCGTACTTGATCGAAAACTCTGTCTCTTCTATTTCCTCTTTCTTCACGTCCTCTTTGCTAATTTCGCACAGCTTAGCAGGGTACTTAAAACACAGCAAGCTTTCTCCGTTCTCGACCTTGATGTACGGCTGCGACGCCGGCTTGTTGACTATTCTTCTGCTCGCCCGCCTCTCTTTCTTCTCGCGTTTCTTCGCGCTCTCGTTCTCGTTTTCCTCGATAAAACACATATCTCCATACTCTTCCACACTATCCGACAGGTGGTCTGAAAACTCCCCCATCAAACTCTGCTTCTTCTGCCCCATGTCGTACTGCGAATTCGAAACCGTTTCCCACTCTTTCTCAATTACTCTTTTTTTTCTTCCCATCTCCTGTGTTGTTTTTCACTGTTTCAAAATAAAAAATTTAAAAACGTTTAATTCCTCGTTTAATTACATTTATAACAATTATCTGAGCTGCTCCTTTCTATTTTCTATTTTGTGATATAGGTCGTTCTGATCGCCTTTACGATCTATCTTCTAATGTAATTGCGGGGGATGTGTTGGTTGTGTTGTATGTGTTGTATGTAGTGGTTGTGGTGGTTGTAGTGGATGCGTTGTATGTGGGGGATGTGTTGGTCGGGGTGTCTGGGTGGTTATAATTGTTGTGATGGTTGCAACTCTATGCGGCTACAGCTACCATCACTATCACAGCCTAGTAGCACCCTGCCTATCTCATCTACCTACGCCCCTGCCTGATCTATCCCGCTACCTATCTTATGTATCCCACATACCTTCCCTACCTGATCTATCCCTCTACTTATCCCACATACCTGCTCTGCCTATCCCGCTACCTCCCCTACTTACCTCATCCATACACCCTACCTATCTTACCTACCCCACATACCTACCTCCTCTACCATCCCTGCCTACTCCACCCTACCTATCCTACCTGCCTCCCCAGCCAATACTAGCACACGTCTGCTGACCAACCAATCTGCCAACCAACCAGTTTTATGCCCTTCATATTTTCAAGTTTTGCTCTCGCATGGAGTCAAGCAAGAAGTGTGTTCTATCTTCTGTTTCCGAAAAGCCCTCTCCCCCTGTTGAAAGAACCCTGTCTATCAAAATAGTGCACAACTACGTCGAGAAGAGCATTGTCCTCTCCTCTAGCGAAGATTTCATCGAAACAATCAAGCGAAAAGCCCACGAGCTCTTTTCGCTAACGTGCGTCAGACTCGAGCTTGACCGAAAACCTCTTGTCTCTGCTAGCCAGCTCTTTGCGCTAAGCCACCCGAAGGTTTTGATATACGGCGTCAAAAACAAGTGCGGCGTTTCCTTATGCAACATTAGCTCAGGGACCTCCATTAGTATTTATTGCAAATTTTGCTCTAAGTCGTTCTGTTCTAAGCACACCATGCCAGAAGAGCACCTTTGCGAGCAGATTTCGATATGCATCAAAGAGTCTGTCCTGGAAAATTCGAAAAATTTGCTAAGTCAACTGCCGAAAAGGTAAATTTATACACGATTTTTTTTCTTTTTACATGAGCACTTGGAAAGTCAAGCAAAGAGAACAGAAGAGAGCGCACAAAACTCAAGAAAAAGAAGGAAGGCGATTTTATTTAGCAGTCTGTGTTGTGATTGCAGTCCTGGCGATGGTTGTTGGAAGACTCTTTTCGGGTGTGTTCCAGAAACTTGAAGACCTCCTAAAAAAGGTTCCCTACATCAAGAGAATTTCAGAGAAGAAAATAGTGGTTATGGCGCTGAAGCACCTAGGTGCAGTCAAGACCGTTGTCTTTAAGACCGTCTCAGCAATTTTTAGGATTTTCTGCTCGCTTGTCGCCAGGGTCCCTGGAATGTGCAAGTGCAAGCTGATGCTTGATGGAATGAAGAAAAAATTCTGCAACAGCTCGGTCTGCCATCTCTATGCGAAGGCTAAAGGATACGTCTCCTACGCCGTCGAGTACGCCAGGTGCCTTTTCAAGAAGTCCATTGATAATGCTAAAAAACTAAGATAAAGAATAAATCGTTGAGTCTTAACTTGTTTCGTGGGGTAGGGCATGTTTGTGCCAATTAGATGGGTAGGTTTTGCCGATTAGGCGATTATCTCCTTCCAACTATGTTATTAGTGTAGTGTTTAAATTTTATTGGTGCTAGCGATGGCTTATTTTGTATGTATGGATCATCCAGGATGTATGGCTCATCTACCATCTATATCTCAACCACCATCTATGGATCATCCACTATCTATGGGTCACCTAGTCATGGCTTACCAAAATTGGTTACTCTCTAAAGCTCGTCTACACTATATTGAGCCAATGCCATGCTATATAACCACCGCAGTCCTTGGTGAGGCCTCTTTGCCATCTCTATCATTATTTTTATCGCATGCTATACCCTGAAATTTACCTTATTAGGCGCTACTTAGCCTGGCGATGTTCTAACGGACAAGACCTTCAAGCAGCGTGGCAAAGACGCCTACATCCAATAGCAGCGCGTCCTGTGATGGCTGCTGTTAGAACTTTTTCTGCTCTTCGCTGCTCAGAATAGAAAGGGGAATGAAAACGCAGCTGACGGGATTTTTCTTCTCCGTTAGAATATCAAACCTGCTTCTGATGTATTTCAAAGTCACGTTTTTCTCTTTGCACATTGCCGGTATGTGGCTTGCCGTGTCAAACGGCGTGATGTCTTCTGCCAAAATAGCAACTCCCCCAGCAGTGTTTAGAAGGGTCTTTTGAACAGCCTTCACTCCTCTTTTGCACTGTGGATCGACCAGTTTTCTCTTAACAATTTCTACCGCCGTGTCGTCAAGATACAAGTGGGTCAGCAAGTCCATAAAAAATAACTTCAAATTTTTCAACGTTAGTAGTGGCGATGAGATGGTTGTTGGATATGCGATAGTTGGTGGCTATGCGATAGTTGGTGGATATGCGATATTTAGTAGCTATGGGATAAGTAATTCTTATGCCATAGTTGTTGGCTATGGGATAGATAGTTCTTATGCCATATTTACTGCCTATGCCATACTTGGTAGCTACCAATTTTGACCGCAGTATACTCATACCAATCCTCTGCGATAGCATCTCCCATGCCCTACTATACTACCTAAAGTACCTCTCTTGCATATATCAGCGCCCCTGCTACACCTGTGCAATAAAATATTTCTTCCTATCCCCTTCTGCGCCTACACCACCGCACTTCAAAAATCCAAGGCATAAAGATGCCACCTGCTAATCGGCCGCCTTTACCAACTATCTAAGACAAAGTGAACGTACCGCACCCTTTGCAGCGCCGCCCCATTTCCACTTAATTTGGAATTTTCCTCTTTTTATTTTCATGGCAGAGGACGCTGGAAAACTCGAACACTTCGTCTCTCACATTCTCAACGATAAAAAGACGCAGCCAATCGAGCAGCTTCTTCTCTCTCTCGAAGACCTCCCCTCCCTAATGGGAGTCTCCTTAAACGAGGAAATATTTAGAGAGATCCGGAGGAAGCTTTACAAATACAAGGGGCTCAGCATAACAAAAGAACAGATGAAAAAAATCCTCGAAGTAATTGTAGACCCTGCCACAAAGACAAAAATCCACCTCCTCGCAATAGAAGACACCATTAAAGAAAACACCCATGTCCCAGGGTTCGACGCAAGCAACACGATAGTGATAGGAGATAAAGACGAAGAGACAACCCAATACGAGTTCAAAAGCATCATGGAAGACGTCGGAAAGGGCATCGAGACTCTCGAGCAAAAGACCGAGATAGGCCTGAATCTCGACCTGGGCCCTGCAGACACCTTCATTACAGAGAGAAAGAGCGAAAGACAGAAAAGAGCCGAAGAGCTGAACGCCCTGAGGGACACAAGAGAGGCGCTTCCAAAAATCTCGTTCGACACGTACAAGACCGCCGCTCCGCTGCAGATGCCAGAAAACAGAGCTGATAGGTGCACGGAAATTCTCACGAAAATAAACGGCATCATCGGCCAAAAAGAGAGACATAACACAAGCACAGCACACATCAGGCGAATAGAGAGCTACGAAACAACCTTCAATCAAAAGGTGCTTTCACTCCTAAACGAACTTACAGAGAAGTTGGACCTGTCGCACCGTACACAGGCGCCCCAGGAGCCCCGAGTCCGCGCACCCCCGGCTGAGCCGCCGACCGTTACTGATAAAACACAACATAGAGAACAGATGCAAGACCAGAATACTGCAGAGCCTAACAAAGAAGAGCCAGGAACAGACGTGTGCCTTAACGGTTCTCAAAAAAACACCCTTGATGTGTCCGCACTCCGGGCACCGCATATAGTTACCTACGTCGGAGTGGGGTGTCTTCTCGGGCTTTTAGTCGGGCTGTATCTGAAAAGCCCGGTAATCCCGTATTAGCTCGTTTGGTAGAAGAGTATTTTTTGCAAACCCGCTAGTCCAACCGTTGCTATCCAGATAAATCCCGGCTCATAATTAATATTATTGTAATAGAACCGTTTGTAGCTGTATTTTTATCCTCTTTGTTAATATGGATTAGATAATCTCGTCTTTTCATGGCATGAGAGCGATGCGAAGGTTCTTTGCCCATTTTAACTCTATTGCTCTGTGGTTGGTGTTGTAATTGGAATTGCTCTTTGGTTGGCATTGTGAGTGCAATTTCTGTCTGGTATGCCCTTGCATCCATCCGTTATTTTATGCTCTTTAGAATGGGTTACAGCGTATCACCTTTACGACCATCCCCTATTACCGTAGCACTTCCTGGCCATCCGCTATCATATCACCACTGACAATCTTCTTATTACCCCTCACTACCTTTCACTATCCCTCACCACCTCACTACGCACCGACTCTCTTCTTCTTCTGTCTCACAATGTCAAGAGCCTGCTCGAGATGTCCTTGCCCGATCTCTGGCCGCTCTGTTGCCATGTTGTTCGCGCACTCCTCTAAGCAGAGCGACCCAGCCTCTCTTACAAGAAGATCTATCTCCGCTCCCGTCAGCCCCTCCATATTAAGGCTCGCTGGCTGCACCTCGATGCTAACCGATATTTTCGAGAGCTTTTTCGACAGGATCTCTGCCAGCTCGCTCTGGTTCGGCGCTTCCACCTCCACCACCCTGTCGAATCTCCCAGGACGCAAAAGCGCTCTATCTATTATGTCTATTCTGTTCGTAGCCCCTATGATATAAACAGCCCCGCGCTCCTCAAGCCCGTCCATCTCAACCAGCAGCTGGTTCACCAGCGTGTCGCTGTACCTGCTCGAGTTCCCCCCTCTGCTTCCGCATATTGAGTCTATCTCGTCGAAGAATATCACGCACGGCTGCGACGCGCGCGCCCTCGCAAAAAGCTTTCTTATCGATCTCTCGCTTTCTCCGTAGTACATGTTGATTAGCTCTGGCCCCTTAACCGAAATGAAGTTGCAGTGCGATTTCCCTGCGATCGCTCGTGCAAGCATTGTTTTCCCCGTGCCTGGCGGGCCGTGGAGCAGCACTCCGGCAGGCCGCTTTATTCCCACCGCTGCGAACTTCTCCGGATAGAGCGACGGCTGAATGATCGCCATCTCCAGAATCTTTTTGACCTTGTGCATTGCCCCGATGTCTTCGAAGTTTGTCTCCGGTATCACAACGAACCCTTCTTTTTTAGCGCTTGGCTGCACCTTCCTCAGCGCGTCCTCCACATCTTTCTGCCGCACCGCGAGGCTGTTTATGAGAGACGACACAGACCTGTTCTCCACCTGTGCTACCTTCAGGAAGCCTTTCACCGCGGTGTTGCACGCCTCCAGCAAAAGCGACTTGATGTCTGCTCCAACGTATCCTGGCGTTGACTTCGCTACCCGCTCGTAGTCTACTCCTTCGTGCTTTACAAGCCCGAACATGATTTTTATGATCTCCAGGCGCTCTTTTTCCGTTGGCACGCACAGCTTCACCTCTCTGTCCATTCTTCCGCTTCTTCTGAGCCCTGGGTCCAGGTCCTCTGGGTTCGTTGCGATTCCCACAAATATCAGCTTTTTTGGAAGCGCGTCCACTATCTCCACCATTTTTGTGACGATTCTTTTGTCTGTTTCGTTCTCAAACTCTTCTCTTTTTCTGCAGAACGTGTCCATCTCGTCCACGAGTATAATTGCCGGGGCCACGCCTTCGGCTTTTTTTATCAGCCCTGCGTACGCCTCGTCCTGTCCTCCCTTCCCAATGAAGTCTCCTCTTGTGATGCTGACTATGGGCAGGCTGCACTCCTTTGCTATTCCGTGCACAAAAGACGTTTTTCCGCTGCCTGCCGGCCCGTGCACAAGGATCCCGCAGCTCAGCTGCGCTCCCAGGTACTCGTAGCACCTTGAATGCTCGAGAGGCATTCTGACGTATTCGAGCATCTCTCTTGTCTCCTCCTCGACACCCCCCATTTCTCTGAGGCTGTGCTTGTTCTGTGCAAGAAGCTTCTCCCTTTCGCCCGTTTCTTTATTCTGGCCGTACATTTCTCTGAGCTTTTTGTTGTAGTCGACCATAAAATTTTTTGTTCTTCGCTTCTGTTATCAATGCACGGTGTGCTGGTCATGGGTTATTGCTGGCACTGACCCCAGTTTATTGTTATTGATGGCCATGGTTTATTCCTCGTACTACCTACATGTTAGATCGGTAGATCGGTGGATGGGATAGATGAGGATGACCCACAGGGATCCCTCGTTGTCTACAGCCTGCGCTCCGCTTGGCACGATCATCCCGCCTACCTCACCTCACCTACCCGCTCACACTCCATTTTACTGTTAGTACTAGTCTCATATCAAAGATCAAAATATATTTATTTTACATGCGGCGGTACCTTCTCGGCTGACATACGATGGCTGGCACTATCGAAATTTATTCACATAAATACCTCAGACAACAGCTAGTAATGACCATTCGTTGTTGTACAGCTTATCTTTTCTTAACATTCCATGCAACGCGCCTCTGCTCTAAACACAGGCCCTTTCTGCCTTCTTGGTTTGCACTTGCGATAATAAACACTTTCTACTTTCTTTTTGTCAGTGAAACTAAAACCTTGTCACGCTCCCTCTCTCTGCTGTTTTCAAAAAGAGCGCGTATTTTTTTTCCAAAAGTTACCGAAGACTTTTCGGGCTGCTCGTGCCCGCCGAGTGTCAGACACACCGCATACACCCCTGAAACTTATTCGAATATATACTCTGCGCACGGCAAAAACAAGCACATTTGCACATATTTAACATCTAAACCCACACAGAACCCCTCCAAGTACAAATCTGCTCTTTATTACCCTGTACAAAAGTAGCACCCATCCACGCATTCCGCCGCGCTCCTACTTCCCAAGAGCGTCAGTAGTTTCGGCTTGCTGTGATGAGCTGCTTGTACGATATCGCACTCGATCTGTCCTCTTCCTCTGGAAAAGGCTTCTCTCTCGTAAAAAACCTCCCGACCAACGCGCCCACAAAGACGCAGTACGCCGCGCAATACAGGTAAAACATGAAAAGCGACGGAGGCGTGATCACCAAGCACTCCGTGCATATTTTCTTGTCCACTCTCAGCAGAAACACCGTGTTCAAAATCACAAACATCCCCACCACCAAAAGAAGAAGAGCCGTTCCCTGGAACAGCCTGACTATCTTTGATCTCGCCCGCCTTTTCGACTCGAAAAACGACCCGACCAAAAACATCAGCAAACACGCCCCGATCGAAAAATACGCCACATCAAACGCGTACACGAAGAAAAAAGACCCCGCCAAAAGACCGGCCCCCGCCGTCCGCAGCTTCTGCATCGAAAGCATCAATAAAACCCGAATGAAAACAAAATTTAACTACGCGCCTTATTGTTTAATTTTACCTTTGTTGCGGGCTGAGCGTGCAGAATGTCCCAGACCTTTTTCCAGCCTAGACCTTCCAAAAATTCCAGACCCAATCCGCAGCCAAATCCACTACCCGATGCGAAACGCAGCCGCCAAACTTCACGCCCACCAAGACACCCCTGCGCCTACAGCCGCACGCATAACAAAATAAATTTTCACAAAGCCAATATGGAAAGCCCGTGCCCGCTAAGCCTTGTCGCGAGCCTTCGCTCACCCCCCACCTCCCTCAGCACCGCCAGAGGAAAGGCCGTGCTTGCTCTGAAAACAGGCGAGCTTCTCTCCATAGACCTCGAAACAGGAGGCAAAGTGAAGCTCGTCAAGGAAAAAATAACCGTCACAGCGGTCGCCAAAGCCAACGACATCGTCATATACGGAACAAGAAAAGGAGAAATCAAAGCAATAATTGACGGGCGAATTGCAAGAATAGCAACAAGGCACGCGTCCTCCATTGTCGAAATATGCGCCACAGAAGACGACAGCGACGTGAACGTCATCACATCGTCCGCAGACAAAAAGGTGATGCTGTGGAAGCTTGTTATCAGCCCGCAAAGAATAGTCTCGCTCGTTTTTATCAAAGCGCTCTACGGGCCAAACACCGCGATTATCTCCTCAAGAGTGTCCGGAGACCGCCGGTTCGTGGCATGCACGTCCGAGCTCTCAAACACGATCAGAGTGTTCAAGCTGGAAAAAGACACGCAGCTGCTCTTCAAAGTGCGCGACGGCGAGCACGCGTTGCACGCAGAGTGGATCGGCGCAGAAGAGTTCGTGGCGGCCTCCGACAGCGGCGCCCTCTACCTGTACTCGACCGAAGACGCCGCACCGCTCCAGATAGTGGAGCAAGCGCCAAGCGCGAAGAGCTGCACGCCAACTCTCCTGAAAAGGGTAGGAGATAACAAAGTAGTGGTTGGGTACTCCAACGGACAAATTGCCCTTGTAGAAATGGACACAAACGGTCGGAGAAAGATCGAAGTCCGAGAGCTTGGAAACTGCCGCGGAATCCCAAATAGCGCAGAGCCTGTGAAAGGCGACAACGGCGAAGAGGAAATAGTGCTCGCCGCAGGACAAGAAGAGAGACACAAAAGATTCATTATCGAAGAAAACGCAAAAAACGCGCTGTGGAGAATCGCGACATCTCAAAGTGCAGAAAGTGCAGCGCAACCCGCAGGGACCGCAGCACACCACAGATAGAAGCGTCCTGGATACGGAGATGGTCTTTTTTCGCCTTTATTTAACCCGCCCAGTATTTGCGAGCTCGGCCTAGTTTGTGTCCAGGCGAGCCGCAAAGCTACCGGAAGCGGCGTCTCAGCTTCATAATTCGCGTGCTGGCACCGGTTCTGCAGGGGCAAACTCTCCTTCCGGTTTTCTTGGCGGTTTTCTTCTTTTGCCTACCCCTGCCTATCTCTTCAAGAACTTGAGCAGTAACATCATCCCTAGGATAGATACAACGATGCAGAGAACCACGATGCAATAAAAGAGTATACTTTGGAGCTTTCCTTTGCGTCTTATGCTGGCAAGGTCGCTAATAAATCCTGTGTGCATGTAGAGGATAAACGCTGACATAGAATCGTTCTTGTACTTTTCTTTGATTTTCGCATACTCGTTTACCTCTTCGATGCTTACCACAAGGTAGTCTGTTCCGTTAAGAGTGAGTTTTTTCCGCTTGCTGTTCTCTTTTTGTGTTAGAGAGCTCTTTTCCGCGCTCTTTTTTTCAATCTCCTGAGAATCTTTCTGCTCTGGCTGGTGCGCGTCCGGCCCCTTTGCGTCCGGGTGCGGCGGCGCTGCGATCTGGGTGGTCCTAGAGGGCTCCATTTTTGTCTTCTCCACTGACATGCATCCCGTGCCGGCCCGTATTTATGGTAGGCGTTTGATCCTCCAATGATCGGGCTCCGCTCCTATTGGATGGAGCACTGGCGCTGTGATCGAGGGGAGCGCCAAAAACCAGGGCTGCAAGAGAGCGTCCTTATTATGCCCCCGCGGTCAGAGACGAAAGAGTGCCGCTTGGGATGCGCCGCGAAGGTGCAACAGAGCGCCGAAACTTGCAAATCTTTTCAAGATGATCTGCGCTTCCCTGGCGGTGGAGATTAGCAAGGCGGCTATAGGATGTTTATTGTAATTGCAGGGATGTCTGCTAAGTGTTATTTATTGTAATTACAGGGGTACCTTCTCATCCCTACCTTCACAATACTCTATGTCCAGCTCTCTTTTAAATACCTCACGGTCAAAGACAATATATTTTTGCATGAGCCGAAAGAGCACGAAGCACAGAGAAACCCTCTCTCTTCTGGACAAGGAGACTCCAGGAATAGAGCTGCTGACAGCAGACGATATCCCGCTGATCGACTACGAGCTAAAAGAAGACGCCATATTTGGAAAACAGCAGAGCAACGAGCTTGAAAACATCGAGGAGCTGGACGAGCTAGACATCACGCACATATACGAAAACGAGCTGGAGCTAAGCGACGATGAGGTGGAGAAAATCAAAAAGTTCGAAAAAGGGCTGGAGCAAAACACCGCCAAGATAAAGGGCGCTTTCAAAGACAAAGACCTGGACCCCAGGACTAAGCTCACGATAATGCTGAACAGCGACGTAGGCAACGACATATACAAAGAAAATGTCAACAAGATATACCGGTATCTGGAAGAGGACGAGAAAACAGAGAAAGCGCTCGAAAAAGAAATCGAAAAGATGGCGGAGTATGTCCAAAAACACTTCAAGTAAAAATCGCGTGCAAGCGTCTTCTGCGGATGCTTCACTGCCACAGATGCAATTGAAGGGCAGCTGCATCAACACAGCGCCGTCACTGTTTAATATATCCGTGCGAGACTCGAGCAAAAGCAAGGGAAGAACTTGATAAATGCAAGCACAGGGTAAAAATTCTATATCTGAAGGTGCCCCTGCAATCAGTACAAATAAAAAATACCCAAATAAAAACCAGTATCAAAAACACAGGGGAAACAAAAATAAGATACCTCGTGATTACTGGTCTGTTTTTCAGCTGCGTTCTGATTCGTGCGCCTTTATGTTATATACAACGGCTTTCTATCTCCTATGAATAGAACAAGTTCACGAGCTGGAGCTGCTCGCATCGTTATGTACATTATAGGGCTTGCCTGCCTTGCTTTGTGCGGGATCGCATGCTTTTACAAAATAAGAGATCTCTATGGCCCCCAACATAACGAAGAAGAAGCATCGAGCATATCAGAAGAATATCAGCCAAAGGGAAATATCCGACCTATCGAGGAGCTGTTTGGAGAGCAAAAGCCCAAAGTAGCCGCAAAACTGATACAGAATCCGAGCAAATCAGAAGAAGAGTCTAAAAAGTCAGAGCCTAGCGAGTTAAAGTCTGGTGAGTCAGAATCTACCAAGTCAGAGTTGGCAAAGTCGGCAAAATCTCTTAAGACAGAGCCTGCCAAACCCTTACAGAAAGCAACACCAAATCCGCCTAAATCACCAGTGGCAAACTCTCCTGAGGTATCGGCTTCAAAACCTTCAGAGATAAAGACTTCAGTGCCACCTAAATCAGAGTCGGAAAAGGCTACTAAGATAGAGCCAGTAGAATCTCGCGAGATATCGGTTCCAAAACCTTTAGAGCCACCAAAACCAACGTCACCTAAATTAGAAGTGACAAAATCTTCTGAGGGAGAGCCCATATTCTCTCCTAAAATAGAGCCTACCAAACCTTCAGAGACAGCAACGCCAACGTCTCCCCATATAACCTCTACAGAGCCTAGCGAGACAGAATCTACCGAGCCAGAGTTGGAAGAGCCTTCTGGTTCGTGGTCAAAAAGTCTTTTCGGATTACCAACTTCAAAGCCATCGAAGATAAACCCAACTAAGCCCAGCGAAACAGGAACCGCAAAACAGATCGCATCGTCTGAAGAGCCAAAAAGTGGGCTAGAGTCGGTTACTAAGTTAAAAACCCTGTTAAAAAACTACTCTTCGCTTATACCGAAAGAAATAACACATGTACCCGTACCCAACAACGACATCAAAGATTTAATCAAAAAATACGAAAACTACTCTGAAAAAACCAAAAGTGTAAACATAGTGGGCACATACAGAGGAACCAAAGATACTGCAGTAGAAAGGGAAGACTTTCACAAATTTCTCGAGTGCTTTGAGACGACCCAATGCGTAGTTATCTCTTATATTACATACCCGGGGAAATATATAGAACAAATAGAAGCAGAGGGAAAGGAAAAACTAGTAAATGAGAGCATGAAAAATAACTTAGAAAAAGCCAGCGTTCTTATTCTAAACCAACTTGCCGACGTAGTGATATTCGACATAATGGTCAACTTTAAGTTCTCTCAACTAGACACAATAGTTATAACCCGCTGCGCCATCAAAAACCTAAAGTTCCTCGAAATGCAGAAATTCGAAAAGCTGAGCTCTATTACTATTTCAAATGCGCTCTCTCTTGTTGACATTAGTCTAGACACTATTACCACCCCTATTTCAGAGCTCAACATCACAGGTGCGCCAAAAGCAGTTTCGGACACCAATGCAGAAAAAATACTAGCCATACTGCGCAAGAGTACCAAAATAGCATCTCTGGACTGGGGGATCTTCAAAAAGCTCTTTGAGAAGTTCAAAAAAGACCCCACTATAGCAAAAACAAGCCTTCAAGAAGTCACTATTAAGAATGTCGAATACAGCGAGGCAAAAAATCCTTCTGCAGATCTGGAGCAGTATAAGAACATGTTTGAAAACAAGTTGAAAAGGTTCACTATAACTGTGTCGCCAGCTCGGGGTAAAGATAAAGACGAAGAGAAACAAAAGGTAGAAGCCTGGTGCAGTAGACTTAACATGATCCCAGAGAATGAGAGAAAAACCACACTCTTTGATACACCTGATGGATTCACATACGAAGAAAGCTCCCTTAGTTAAAAGACACACGAACAGAGGACAGCGCATTTGAAACCATCCTTCCTTTATTCTGCGATTTATGCTGCTGGCAAATACTACACCAGATACTCTCCGCACCCGAGAGCTCCCCCAGCCGGTTGATCTATGACTACTTCGAAGGTATCTATCTAGATAGCAAAACGAATGCTAGTACAGGTTTTAGAGCCCTCAACAAAGAAGCATTCCGCGGCACTACCAAAAAACACAACCACCACTAACAATAAACATCTGTTAGTTAAAATGATAATGATTCATCCATCCCACCTACCTTATCCATCCACCCATCTACTTACCTACCCTACCTTATCAAACCATCCACCCACCTACCCCATCCAAACCCATCTCACTTCGCTTTTATGGGCTTTGCCTTTGTCTTCTTGTGCTTTTTTGAGCCTTTTCCCTTCTTCTTGTGCTTTCTGTTTTCCGCAACTCTTGCCTCGTCCTTCATCTTATCTTCCCTCTTCTTCCTGATCTCCTTCCTTTCCTGCACTATCTCTGCTATTCTCTTCTCTCTCTTCTTTGCCTTTTCCTCCCGGATCTGTTCGGCCTTCCTTGCGATCGCTTCTAGCGCCTTGACTTTGGCCAGCGTCTCGCTCGAGCCCGCCTGCTCCCTCTCCGGCTCCTCCTCCTTTTCGAGCATCGCCAGAGGAGCCTTTGCCGCAATTCTTCTCGGAAGCGGCCTTTCCCGCACCCCTTCTGGCCTCCGCACTGCTCTGTACGTGCTGTTCGCTCTCTCTTGCACGCTCAGCCCCCTCTCTTCTCTTATTTCCTTTAGAAGCCTGATCTCCCCCGCGTTCTCGAAAGACTCTGCGTTAAGATACGCCTTCATCGGAGTAATCGGGAAGAAGCACGGAAGAAACACGATGTCGCTCATCTTTGGCGACCCTTCAAACGTCGCCCTGAACACGCCCTTTGCCCCCGCTTTCTTAATCTGCCCTCTCAGCCCGCTCACCGTTTTAACTATCGCGCCCTCGTATCTCGACGCTTCCTCCGGCGTGTGGAACATGTCCTTCACGAAAACCGTGTGCCCCTTAATCTGCTCTGGATACCCAACGAGCTTCAGCTTCTTCATGATGCTTGGATGATCTCCTATTTCCGTTTCTGTTCCGTTCGCAGCTATTCTGAAATTCTTCTCTTCTCCAAGCTTCCTTAGCAGACAGAACGCTGTTCCAGGCGCGTGCACCGGCCCGTAGAACGTCACGCTGCAGGCCATGCTGTCCGGTGTGTACTTCAGGTATCTGTTTCTCGTCGAGTCCTTCATGGAAAACGTCGGCACCGTTTGGAACCTTCTCCACCCCATCGACACGTAGTGCGCCTCTCTTGTCTTCAGCGTCTTTTTGAACCACCTGTGCCTTTTTGCTCTTCCTTGCACGAATGTCATCGAGAGCTCTTCTTCTCTGTTCGCTCCAAGAACTATCAGGTGCTCTGGGTCGCATATGTTTTTCACTTTCTTCGGCAGCCTGATGTGTATTTTCACATATCTGCCGGGTGGTATGCCTTCTATGTGCATTCTTTTGTCAGCCGCATGGTTCTGCACGATCTCTTCGTTTATTCTTTCCATTTCGCCGTACTTGCTCTTTTCCTGTGCAAATATGTCCCTCTTGTCCTTCTCTTTTTCGTCGTACTCCTGTTCGAACTTCTCAGCGTAGTCCTCTTCGGTCTCCTCCTTCTTTCTAAACATGCTTCTTACCGCCATCTCTGTAAGTCCTTCTCTTGCATCGCTCACATCATCATCACTTGCATCATCACTTGCATCATCACTTACACCTTCACCACTCGCATCATCATGACCCACCTCTGTTCTTCCACGATCTCTCCTACCTGCCATTTCAACTCCCGAGCTACCATCGTATGTGGACTCACTTCTCTCATCCTGCTCTGCGTCCTCTTTTCCTGTCCCACTGCTATCTTCACCCTCTGCTGTGGAGAGCTCTTCGCTCTGCCCGTCCGCGCTGGTGCCATCTTCGCTGCAGCCGTCGCCGTGCAGATCTAGCCTCTGCTCTGGGTCTTCAAACAGAGAAAAGCCCTTCTCGTTGCCTCCTTCGTTTTCCCACGCTGCTACACTGTGTTCTTCTTCATGCGTGTTTTCTCTTTTCTCTATGTCTAAGTACACCTCGTCTTGGTGTACAAGCATCCCTCTCACTCTGCTGCAGGGCGCAAACAGCGGCTTCTTCCTTTCACTCAGCCTCTTTTTTTGCGACGAGAACAGCGGGCACGGGTCCTCCACCACTTCGATCCGTTCTGCCGCGTAATCTCCGACCCCCGGGATGTGGAACGTTGCCTGCTTCTTCACCGCGATGCCTCCTCTCACATATCCCGTTATTGTAAAGCCTTCCGCTTTCTCTCCGCCTTCCTCCTCTTCTGTGCGCTCTCCGCCATCCGGCGCGTTCTTTCCCGCCTCGCTTTTCTGAAATAGCACCTGGTCTGCGACGATGTACGGGTGCGTAGACCTCCACTGGATCGGCCTGTACTTCATCTGCGTCACAACCCGCGCCACGCTATCCACTTCTCTGTCCAGGTACCTGCCCCCGATTGTTTTTGTCATTGCAAACACTTTGATTCCGTCGCACACTTCTGCCCACATTCTTTTCTTGATCTTTTTCACCAGCGATCTTCTCTGCGACGCGCTTTGGATGGTGTCCAGCTTTGTCACCACGCATATGATCTTTGGAAACCCGTGCGTTTTCAGCAGGTTCAGCATTTCAAACGTCTCTATTTCAAGGCCAACGGACGCATCTACTGTGAAAACCACAAGATCCGCTATCTTTGACGCGTCAACCATTGCCGGCAGGTTTGCCGCGCACTCGTACAGCGTGATTCTCCTGGTTTTTGACACCATCATTGTCACCGTTCCTTTTATCTCTTCTATTCTCTGCCGCGTGTAGTGTCTTACAAGAGAAGACAGCAGCAGGCTTTTTCCCGATAGCTTTGGCCCAAAAACCACCACCACCGGCGGCGGAGGCGTCACCCCGTACTCTCTCGTCTGGATCGGCGTCTGATACTTCTTGTCTTCGTACTTCATCTTCTTTATCATTGCAAACTTGCTTAGCCTTTTTTGCGGCTGCTGTGGAACGCGGCTTCCAGCTTCGCTGTCTGTTTCCCCGGTCTCCTTCATTTTTAAATTTTTCTGTGCGTTATTTATTTTCCAAAATACCGTTAGCACTAGTCTTGAATCGTTGCTCTTATGCCTGGGAAGTACCCTTCCTGTGGTAGGTGGTGGTGGGTAGGTGGATAGTGATGGGTAGTGGTGGGTGATGGTGGGTAGTGGTGATATGGGCGATGGAAGGAGTGTGGTTATAGCGAGAGCTGTTAACGAATGCCATCTACCAATACACGCAAACACCATCTATCCACCTACCCACCTACATAACCCACACAACCATCACCTACGCACCTACCCACCTATCTACCATCCCTAACAGAAACTATTCACTTAACTACTTCGCGGTCTACAAAAACATTCCTACTCGTGTTCTAAAGCGCTAGATTTATTTTTATTTTCTCTATATGGCAGAAAGAGCGTTCAAACTAGGAATACTACAATCAGAGTTTACGAGGTACGCCGTTGGGCGGCTGTGCGGCTCTATTGGCCTTTGCTTTGGCTTTCCCTCGGGCGCCGCGCTGTCCAACATGCACTCTGCGAGGCTCGTTCTGGGCCTAGACGAGCTAAGGGAAGCCCTGCCTGATTTGAAAAACAGCGCACTGGAGGTCTCTTCAAAAGCAGCTAAGATCATCTCTTCCTCGGTTTTTCTGTGCACCGGTAACTCTTCTCTATTTAAAGTCGCGGAATGCGTATATTTGGCGGTGGAAACAGCAAACAGCGGCCTGAAGGTGAAGAGAATACACGAAGCGCTGAAAAAAAGAAGCGAGAGCAAAGAGCTCAGAAGAATGGAGCAGAAGGCCGCGGCAGCGTTTTTCTGCGATCTAGCTGAGTTTTTTGCAGTCGGGCTGGAGCTGTGGCCTGTTTACGCTGTCGTTACCCTGCTCCGCGTTTCATATTTTCTATTTGATCGCTATGGGGACCAGCTTAGAGCGTTTCAAAAAAGCGCAAAAACCAAATAAAATGCAGATAGAGAGCCGGTCCGAAAAGATAGAGCAGAAAGACCCAGCGAATGCGCAAAAAGAAGGACCAGAGGAGCAGAGCAAGAAGGAGGAAGCAGAAAACAGCAAAAAAGAGAGAAAATCTCTCTGCGAAAAGGTCGACATAGTTATAGACCACTACAAGTTTTCATCTGCCATTTGCGGATGCATGTTCCCTTTTTTGGAAAGCCAGTTTAGATCGCACTACGCGGCCTCTCTGTGTTTCTCTTTGTTTGCAGAAAGCTTTGCCTGCTCTTTCAAGCACGCCTTCCCGATGTTTGCGACAATTCGGATGGTTCCTCTTCTGGGCCTGACAGCGGACCTCATCAAACACGCGCGATTCCGCCAGCACACAGGATACCTTCTCGCTCTTCTCTGCTTCTCTCACATATCGCACGCTGCGCTCAGCAACAGAAGGCTCGAGAAGTATTCTGCAGCTGCCTCGGTTTTTTTTATGGCGGTGTTCGTTATATTTGGAGATCTCTTTTTTGATAGCCGAAAACCCCCAATCGGCAGCGCAGCCGAGCACTCTTTGTACATAAACACCTTAAAAAGCGCCGCGTTTCTCCACAACATTCTTCAGGGCGTGTTCATTTTCTTCGGATTTTACACTATCTACGTGTATCTCATCGTTATGTCTCGAAACAACATATACCTTACAGGGGCGTTCTCCGCGCTATCTTTGGCTAGTGGGGCCGCCCTCTGCGTCGCAGCAGGCCTCTCCAAGAAGGAGAGCTCGGCTCTGAGAAAGATAAAAGAGGCTCTCGGGCCTGTCTGAGATCTCGCCGCGCTTGAAAGCGATTGGTTCCTGCAAAGAGCCGATTGGTCAGCGCGTCTAGAAGGACGCCCGGAATTTTTCACCATGAGCACTTTCCTCGACTTCTTGAACAGAGCGAAAGAGACAAACAGCACAATTGCAGAGCTCTCGGAGTGCGTGAGCATCGCAGACTCTTTGAAAGCCCAGTCCGCGTCGGCACAGTACGGCACGCACGAAGAAATAGCAGAAGTCATGATGAGAATCCAAAACGACTTCAGGACAAAGGCAGAAGAGACAAAAAAGACGCTCGAAAGAATGCGAGAAGAGAACAAAGAGCACTTCAACGTGTTTGGGTACGACAGGGGATTCGCGGCAAGACACACCCATCTGCAGAGCCTCGCGCAAAGACTCGGGCTTGTTGTCGAGGACTTCAGGCGGGTGCAGAGGGGGTTTGTCAAACACGAAGGAGAAAGACTGAAAACGCAGTATCTGATTGCGAACCCAAAAGCGTCGCAAGAAGAGCTTGTAGCGCTCGAGGACAGAGAAAAGGGAAGAACGCTTCTCCAGGAGGTATTTACAGTGGGAAGCAAAAGCGCGAAGGAAATAGTGATGAGGGCAGAGCGAAGAAGAAGCTCGATCGAAACAATCCTGCAGGGCGTGTCCGAGCTGAAAGAGCTGTCCGACGACTTTCTCGCGTACCTTGTAACAAACGACGCAGAGATGGATCGAGTGCGCGTTGACGTGAAAGCGTCCGCAGGGCAGACGATGCAGGCAGAAAAAACGATAGAAATGGTGGCTGACAGAAAAATACGCGTTCTGAAGGCCAAAAAGACTGTCGGGCTGGTATGCGGGGGCTCTGTTGCGCTTATATTTATCTACATCTTCTTTAGGGCTGGGTAGGACTTGGAGCCGGGGCGTTATCAGGGGCTGTAAGTAAATGATCTATTTGTAAAGAGGTGCAGGCATATGCTATTTGTTGGTGCTGATTTCGGCGTGGTAAGGGGTTGCCGCTGGGTTGGCGTTGGGTTGATCAATGGCACTCTTATAATTAGCCATGGAGACTGGTAGCAGTTTTCAGGATATGAGCATACAGAAATAGATGGTTTGTAGACCTCTATCAAAGACTAGAAGATATTTATTGGAAGTATTGGAGCATAGTATTGATAATCGCCAATCCAAATCTCAATCAAAAAGTTTATCAAAATGTTATCATCTATACGACCGGAATAATCTTGATAAAGATGGCAAACTCAAGCAATGACTCAACAACACATAGTAAGAATTCATCATCTAACAAAAATTATTCACCAAAACACCCCAGGGTCAACATGATTATCGGTATGACAAGAAGCCTTCTCAGCCCATTGGAGCGACGAAGAGGACACATCGGCCCAATGGCATGGCAAAGAAGCCTTATGGCCCCACATGTAGGAATCACTTTCATCTACCAGTCATCTATCTCTGCCCCGTCACATTTGAATTTCAGGGGTTGTAGTCTGAAAGAGTTTCTGCCTCAAGTTTCATTGGTATAAATATGTAAAATTTTGCGCACGATGCTGGTATATACATGATAGTCGCAAGAAGCGTGCTTTTCTGGGGTGCAATCTGTTTTATTGAGAGCACATCAAACAACATCATCAGCAAAATGAATTTGATGTCCACTTTTTGGACTCTACATTTCATCTATCTGTTGAGCTATATAAAATTTCTCTGTCCTTCGCTACTCGGTAAAAGAGTTATTTCTGCAGACATGTTTCTGGACGCTCTAACTATCACCACGTTGTGCTATGCTATGATGACGGCAAACTACGCGGCTAAATCGTGCGTAAACGGCAGAACAGATCTTCCAACGAAGAGGCTGCACTTTGCTGCTGCAGGGTTTCTCTTCTGCACGCTTGTGATTCTTTTTGCGAAGTACCAAATATATGGCAAAGAAATCCGCATTAACATGGAAAAAACGTACTGGATCTTATCAAAGCTCTGGGTCTTGGCGCTGGACGTTTTTTTTGTTCCTGTTTTTCTTGAGAACCCGCTCAATCCCGCATACGGTGAAGAACAGAGTAACATGGAAAGCGATTACGGGTTTTTTCTAGCGTTTATCCCGATGTTTACTTCTAGATGGATCTTTACGATTATGGTGGAACCGGTGGAAAAATATTGGGTGCAGTCATATCTATTTATATTCTTTTTTTTAATAGGGTCATTCTCGGTGGCCCTTTTTAACGAAATACTAAGGAACGTCATAGAATACTACTGTTTTCTGGACAAGGTAAGCAAGAGACACAAAACTTACTGGATTCTTCTATCTCTTTTTGAACTCATTATTATTTCTGAGTTGTATTATTTACGTATCTGCACACTGTATTCGTAGACTCATATCAAAGACTAAAGATGTGAGTATAAATAGTTAAATTTTTTAAAGAATGATCAATTCTTACACCTTTTAGTCTTTGATATGAGTATATATCTTTATCTTTTATACCGCATATCCATTCCCTGAAAAACACTTTCTTACGGCGCTATCTAATCTGGTAAAATGCGCCAATCTACTACATATCAGCCCAACCCACCACCTGCTATTTTCTCTGGCCAGTTTAGCGCGTTTAAAACAGCCAGCTCAGGTTCCAGGGCCTAGAATTTGCTGAATATGTCAGAAATGTCTTCGCTTTCGCTGTCTGCTCTTTTCCCGCTATCTTTCTCGGCGTGTGTGGCAGTAAAACTGGTCGTATGGCAAAGCGAGAAGATCTTTGCCACCGTTGCCATCGTTCCTATTGCGAATCCCAAATAGTGCCCTATTCCCATGCAGCTGCTTAGTGCGATGTATGACGCAACGCACTCGTTCTGGAGGCTGTTCGCAATGTGCGCGGTCTGTCTGCGCTGTACTCCCGTGTCCACGAGCTTTTTCGCAAGCCGCTTCACATGGACCATTTTTCTGAAGTACAAAGAAGACCTGTGCGCGTTTTTCGACTTGTATATGATTCTTTCAAGCGTCTTTACCTCTCTGAGAAACTCCTCCATTTTTCGGTGCAGAATTTACTACAAACGCCCACAAATTTTTAGATAAATGGATGCGCAGATGCGGCTCGGATAGGCCTCGTCTTTTTATCCATGGCTGAGAGAGCTCCTTTTCCATTCAACCGTTGCTAAGTGAAGGGTGTCTTAGACGGTACAAAAGTTTAGCAAATCATGACCAGCGACAGCACTCCATAGCACCGCCAGCATCCCAGGGCGCCACCAACGACAGCATATGTCCAGCAACATAAAATTTCCAACTAGAAAATCAAGATCGCGTCCTCAGATATAGTTTAGCCGAAAGCTTTAACTGCCATCAGATCTCTGTGATTTATCTGTAAATTTCCGGAAATTTACGCAAGATCAGAAATATCGCA
>Ga0190275_10000179_pt1 | contig 68019 bp, 60 predicted proteins | sample Popmic550T_FD_133745 | JGI IMG/M metagenome (GOLD analysis project Ga0190275, IMG submission 133745) | Populus adjacent soil microbial communities from riparian zone of Yellowstone River, Montana, USA - 550 T | ecosystem: Environmental > Terrestrial > Soil > Riparian zone > Trees stand | place...
GTCCTGGACCGTGTAGGCGGTGAGTTTGATGCTGCCGGTGCCGTTGGTGGCCGGATTGGCGCCGGTGGCGGCGGGGTCGACGACGAATTTGTAGGTGCCGGTCGTCGGCAGGGTTACCGGCTCATGGAAGGCGAAGCTCCCGCTGCTCCCGGACAGTTCAGAGCCGTCGGGCTTGAGGATGGAGATGATGCCGCCGGCGCTGATCGTGCTTTCGGTGGCTTTCCAGGAGACCTGCTGGCCTTCGGTCCCCGAGAAGCTGATTAGCTCACGCTGGCCGGGAATGCCGATCGTCGAGGTGACCGAGGCGCCTTCTGCCGACGGCGTGATCGACTGACTGGTGAGGTCGGGGGTCTCCCAAACGGTCAGGTCGGTCGACCCGGTTATGGCCCCTTCGGGGTCGACGATCAGCGTCCAGGTGCCGGCGGTCGAGGAGGTTTTTGGATTCCAGAAATAGGTTTCGTTCGACCACAGGCCAAAGTAGTGGCTGAGACTGCCATTGGGTTCGCGCCACTCGAGCGTGGTGTAATGGCTCGTGAAGTTGGTGTTGGAAGCGCGCACGGCGAACCTGTCGCCGGCTTTGACGTCGACCGAGAAACGGGCCCTCTTGCCCGGCACGGTTAACGAGACCGGCTGTTTGAGGCCTTCGGCAGTGGCCGGCGGGTCAATGGTGCCGGTCTGGTCTTGGAACCCATACGTAGCGATTTTCAGAGAGCCCGTGGCGGCGCTCGAAGGAGCGGCCCTGATCGTGTAGGTACCGGTCGCTGGCAGGGTTACCGGTCCGACCAGCGTCCCGAATCCCGATGAGGCGAGTACCGATCCGGACGGGCTCCAAAGAGAGAGGGCGCCCGAGAACGTATTTTCGGAGCTGAGGATCGAGACCCGTTCCCCTGCGGTGCCGTCGAAGAGGATCAACGCGACTTTTTCGGAACCGACGAGCGACACGGTTTTCGATTCGCCCAGTGAAAATCGCGCGGTGGTCCCGACTTTCGAAGCCGCGGTTCCGGGTGGCGGGATGAACAGGTCGGGTCCGATCACCGAACCCCGGTACGTCGCGACGGAGACTTTGCCACCAAGGTGCTCGGCAGGTACTTTGAATTTGAGCGCCGTCGTCGAAGCGGAGACTGCCTCGGGCTTGTAGCCGTTGACGGCAATCGCGTTGTCAGGGACCAATGGCTCGAAGTTGGAGCCTGAGATCGTCACTTCTTCCCCGCTTGCGGCAACGGTCGGCGAAAGCGAGGAGATGCTTGGTTTCCCAGAAGCCGCGACCGTGAAATTTTCTGGGCTAGTGACCGGTTCGCCTCCAGTTGCGACGGTGACTGCCCCTGAGGTGGCGCCTACCGGAACTTTGACGGTTAGAGCCCATGGGGTCGCGGCTTCGACAGTCGCGGCCGTGCCATTGAATTTGACCGTGTTCGAGGCGGGCGTAGAGGAGAATCCCGTCCCCTTGATTTTGATCGGGTCGCCGACTTCGCCCTTGACGGGGCTGAGTTCGGTGATCGAGAGTTTGCTCGAGGGGCCGCGGGAGATGGACGTGAGATTCCCGGCGGCGTCCCAGCTGTAAAAAGCAGCTTCTCCTTCCGGTTCAATCACCGCTTTGAGCCGACCGTCTGCATCGTGGACGAAACGAAACGTATTCGCTGCCGGCGAGACCAGAGCCATGGCGGGATTTTCCGTGTTCAAGCTCCATCCCACGCCGAGGCACATGGAGGCTCCGCACGAAACGCCGAAGAGAGAATTGAAGGCTTCGCCGGGGGGGTTCGGGGTGCTGTCGAGCGACCAGCTGCTTCCGTTCCATACCTCAGCCAGGGTTTTGGTCGACCCGCCGCTGCTCACCCAGCCTCCAACGGCAGTGCAGGACGTTTCGGTCGCGCAGGAGACGTCTTGGAAGAAGCTTTCGGTAGCCCCGGAGGGATTGGACGTGCTCTGCAGCGTCCAGGTCGACCCGTTGAACCGGTACGCCAGGGTGAACTGTTCGCCGGCGCCGTTTTTCCAGCTCCCCACCGCCGTGCAGCGGGTCGGCGACTTCGTGCAGGAGACATCGAGCAGGGTGCTCTGCACGGCTCCTTCGGGATCGGCCAGGGTCTGCAGCGACCAGTTGGTGCCGTTCCAGAGCATGGCGAGCTTTTTGACGGACCCGCCGACGGTGTAGCGGCCGACGGCGACGCAGACGTTCGACCAGATGCAGTCGATGCCGTCGAGCTGGCTTGAGGTGGCCCCTTCGGGGATCGGGACGGTCTGCAAGGTCCAGGTGGGACTGGCCCAAGCCTCAATGATGGCGGTCTTGACGCCGCCGATCACGGCTGAGCCCGCAGCCCGACAGCTTGCGGTCGAGTTGCAGCCGACAGCCACCAGTTCGCTGGAGGTCGCTTCGGAGGGGACCGGCGTTGACTGGACCGACCATTTGCCTTCGTTCCAGAGCTCTCCGAGGGTCGCGGGGCCGCCTTCAGAGCTCTGGTAGTTGCCGACCGCTATGCACCGCGTTTCCGAGGGGCAGTCGACGCCGAGTAGGCGGTTGTGGGTGGAGCCGGACTTTTTTGCGGCAGTCTGTTCAGACCAAGAGATACCGTTCCGGCGCAGGGCCAGAGGGCTGTCTACACCCGATTTGCTGCTCCTGCCCACCGCCGTGCAGAGTTCCGTGCTGGGCTCGCAGCTGACGTCATAAAGGTAGGTGGCGCTTTCTTTTGGAGGCGCCGGGGTCGTGGTCTGGATGCTCCAAGCGGCCCAGGCAACAGAAACCGAGAGGGCCGCCGATAAAGCAAACACCATGACCATCGTCGAAGCGAAGGCGGCAAGGCGTAACCAAATTGGCATCCCCGGTCCCCCTCGCGGCTCGGCTGTCGCGTCCTGTGATTGCGCCTCTGGAGGGAGCGGTCGGAGACGAGACATCGATCGACCGTAGAAAGAACCCGGGTGTAGGTCAAGCTATTTTCGGGTACTTGAAGGGATTTGAAATAATAACGGGCTCGTCTGCCTCGTAACTTAACTCCGCCCCCAGCCGAGCTGGAACTCCAACCGGCGGTCCGGATTTCAGGCGCTTTTTCGCCAGAAGTGCCTCCTAGCTAGGCGCTAATGCGGTGCTGCGCTTTCTGGGTGACGGCCGGTGAAGGTCGTCTGCCAGCTCCTGAGTGAGACGAAGACTCATCGCTGTGGTCGGCCTGACCTTGGGCGCCCCTGCGACGAGCTCCAACCAGCCTTCTTTCATTTCAGCCACTTCTCGCCAGAAGTGGCTGACTCCCCGCATATCCCCGCTAATCCCCGCGCATCCGGCTAATTCGTCTGCTCGGGCACGAATCGCAAATATCCCTGTAAATCCTCATGTTTCAGGTGCTAATGCTGGAGATGACGATCTTGATCGCACCCAGGAGGTCGGCGGTTCGAATCCGCCTAGCTCCATCCCTTGAAGTGCCTGCACGTCGGGGGTTCACTTTTTCGGGGGCACTCCAAACGGGCCCCCAGATCCCGCTCCATTTCACCCACTAGTGGGTGAAATCGCGCCGATACGCAGGGATTGGACGGCGATTGGGGTCAGCTGCGGCGCGAATCTAGGACTGGCCAGCAGCGAGCACCTCGGCCTTCGCTGACTCGAACTCCTCCTCAGTCAGCGCCCCCTTCTCTTTCAGGTCCGAGAGCCGTTCGATCTTGTCGATTTTCGTCTGCTTCGCTGGGGCCGGTGCCGCTCCCCTTCGTCCGGGAGCCGCCGCCAGCATGCGCTCAGCGGGGCCGTCGGCAAAGGTGGCGTCCGGGAACTCCACTGCCGTCTGTCGCCGCAGGGCCTCGGTGCCAACGACCATCAGCACCGCGAGCAGGATCAGACCAATCGCTTTCTGGAAAGCCGCCACGGGCGCCCAAAGGATCAGCGCGAGGTAGACGAAGGCGACCACCGCATAGGCGGAGCTCGGGCGCTCACGCAGGTACGGCGCGGCCTCGCGGCGCAAGTTCGTCGCGAGCCGAGTCGGGCCGGCGAGCCAGGCCGCGATGACGACGAGGATGCCGAAGGTGATCGCGGAAACCGCGACCGTCCTCAGCAGCGAGGTGCCGATGCCCCAGACGGCGTCGACGGCGGGCCTGACCGAGTCCCCGCTCGCCAAGGCGTCGGTGACCATGTTGCCGGCGAACTGCCTGAGAACGAGGGCGAGGACACCGGCGATGAGAAAGCCGAAGCCCACCGAGCGCAGCGCCTCGCGGCGACGCGGGCCGGCCAGGTAGACGGCGAGCCCGTAAAGCACGAGCGCCAGCAGCGTGAGGACGATCGGCAGGCGCCTGATCAGGCTGGTTACGTCCTGAGCCAGGGAGAGCTCGTCGGATTTGAGGATCGTCAGCTTGCCGGCGTCAGGCGGGACTTTCGAGGCGATGCCGCCGCCGAGCTGGCCGCCGATCTGCGACAGCAGCGCGCTGAGGTCGAGGGTCACTTCGCCGCCGCCGGTCGAGACGGCCGACCCTTCGTCGTTCAAGATTTTCAGCAGCGATTCATGGGCGGTCCGGTTGGCCTCGCTCCACAGGGTTTCGAACTGCGGAGTGTCCAGCGCCCGCTGGGCTACCTGCGGGGCGAGCTGATGCAAGGCCCCGGCGGCGGGGCCGGCGAGCGGTGCGAGCCGTGGCGGCAAGGTCTGTTCCAGTTCGGCCTGCACGTCGACGTCGGTGAAGAGCTGGTCGGCCAGGTAGTTGGAGAGCCGGGCTTGGACCTCCTCGTCCTGGAGCAGATTGGTGCTGGTGTCGACCCAGTTGTCGGTGTTGAGCGCCTGGCGGTTGACCCAGACCGAGAAGATCGCCAGGAACGTGACCAAGGTGGCGAGGACCAGCAGTGCGGCGACGATCCGCGGGTGTCCTGAAGCGCGCGCCTCTGCGGAGCTCTCAGCCTCGTTAGTCATGGGTTCCTCCTCGGGTCGATGCCAGGAAAGTGCATAGGTACGGCGAAGTTGTCTAGATGGTTCCCTTGGCCCTTGCGTTCCGCGGTCTGGCCCATGCTGTTGCCGGCGTCTGGCGTGACCCGGAGACCAAGGCGTTGCCCGTCGTCGCAGCCGCCCTGTTGCTGACGGGGACGCTCTTCTACTGGCGCTTCGAGGACTGGACCATCGTCGAGTCCCTCTACTTCTCGGTGGTGACCTTGACCACGGTCGGCTTCGGCGACCTCTCCCCGACCACCGCCGGCACCCAGATCTTCACGATCTTCTACATCCTCACCGGCATCGGCGTGTTCGTCGCGCTGCTGGCCTCGGTCGCCCAGCAGTACATCGAGCAGAAGGGCGAACGTACTTCGGCGCGCGAGCGTCTGAGCGCCCGTCGGCAACGCGGCCAGGCCGACTGACGAAAGCTCAGCCACCGAGCTCCACCAGGCCCCGCAGCACGAGAGCGAGGCCCATGATCGAAGCCACGAAGAAGAGGATGCGTTCCCCGTGCTGGGTCAGCACCTCCTTGAAGCGATCCATTGCCTTGCGCGTCCAATCCGGCGCGAAGGTGTAGCCGAGCAGGGGCACCTCCAGGATCGCCAGCATGACCAAGTTGAACCCGATCACGCAAAGCACGGTCGCAGGGGTGCTCAAAGCCTGATCTGAGATCTCGCTCATCCCGGCCAGGTAGGAGGCGCCGGGAAGCGTGAGCAGGGCACCGACGATGAAGGTGTCCCGCGGCCTGCCCTTGCTCATGACTTCCCGCCAGCGCGGCGTCTTCTCTTCCTCGTTCGCCTTCTTCTCCTTGCGCTGCTCCGCGCGCTCCGCATGGCGGCCGGAGTGCAGCGTGAAGGCGACCACGAGAAGGATCAACCCGAGGACGATGCTGGCAGCCGGGCTGATCGTGTCCTCCGTCGTCTCGACCGCACCCGAATCCTGCAGCGCGAACACGATCACCAATCCGAGGGTGATGCTGGTCATGTAGGCGCCCAGCAGGTAGCCGAGCAAGAGCCGCTTCGGACTGGGAAGTAGCAGCATCACCGTCGTCGCCGTGAGCAGCGTCGGATTGAGCGCTGCGGCTAGAGAGAAGACGAGAACCTGGTTCATGAGAGGACCCCTCTCTCAAGCGGCCCGGCTGTTCAACACGTAGTCACGCTCGTGGCCCGCCATGTGAGGTCCCGTCGTATTCATGATGCGGCATGGGAAGGTCCGAGACGTTCATCACCCACGCAGGCCCATACGCCTCGAAGCCGGAGATCATCGGCGGCGGGAACGCCGGGTCGGTGAAGGCGCCGACTGCGACCCCGAGGAAATCCGGTGCTTCTGCGATCTCCCAGTAAACAGTCGAACCGCACTCAGGGCAGAAATGGTAAGTGGCCTCCCCGCTGTCGCAGGAGCGAAACGTGACCGGCTCCCCGCCGTCGCTGGGAAACGTCCACGTCGTCGATTGCCCTTCGATCGTCACATGCTCGACCGGAAGTCGCGCCTGCACGCTGGCCACGCTGCCCGTCCGCTCTGGCACTCGTAGCACTGGCAGAGGGAGATCCGGTCTGGGTCGGGGCCCTCGTAGGTAACGCTGAGCTTTCCGCAATTACACGAAGCCCTGCGCGTTGTCTCGCTCACGTAAACGCTCCTTTCGGTGGTGGACCGCTAGCCCACCACCTCGATCTCGCTCGGCCGCCAGGATTTGTCAAAGAACGACTCCTTCGGGCTGTAGAAGCGAAGAAGCGGTATCCAACCCTTGCCCGGCAGCGTCTGCAGCCAGTTGCTCTCGACCCCCGCGGGACACTGAGGCCCGAAGTAGATGTCGATCGAGCCGTCGTCGTTCTCCGCCACGGTTTTGGACTGGCTGCCGAGGTCCGGCTTCGGCTGGCCGGTCTGCAGCATCGAGCGGGTCTGGTTGTCGTAGAGCATGATCGACCAGAAGCGTTCGAAGGGGATGCCGGTGGGCAGGTTCAGCTTGTAGGTCTTGGCGCCGTCGAGGTACTCGCCCCCGGAATCGTGGGTGGTGAGCAGGTACTGGGAGCCGATCCCGGTCAGGCGCATGCACATCGCCGGCGTGATCACCGTTGCCAGATAGAACATGGCGATCCGCGAGTTGAGCTTGCGAGCGCCATCGGACTCGGCCGCGACCGCGCCCTCGGGGGTGATCTGCGGTGGCGGGTCGAGGAATTCGTAGCCACCCTTGAAGAGCGGGTTCCACCAGCTCGAGCCCTCGTAGTAGGCCACGCCCTCCTCCTCTCGGGGAGAGAAGAGCAGCGTGCGGGCGGCGGCGTTGCCGACCGCGATCGCGTCCTCGAGGATCGCCCGCATCCGCTCGTCGGGAGCAAACGGCTTTCCCTTGACGATCCCCACCGCTGCCAGCTGGCCGAGGACCTCGGGCTCGCCGGAATCGCCGGGCAGAGCCTGAACGACGTCGTTGATCATCTCCCAGTAGGAGAAATCGTTGGGCGGGATCGTGTTCATCGCCTTCCCGCTGCCCTCGACGAACTTCGTCTCCGGGATCTCCGGAGTCGCGGCAAGTGGAGCTTCGCCGGCCAGGAAAGAGGCAACCGCGGAGCCCTCGGCGCCGGGGGTGTAGGGGTAGACGCGGAAGGACTCCTTGATCTCGGCCACCGGGCCGGTCGGGTCGTTGTCGATCATGAAGGCGCGGAGGACGACGGTGACCACGTCGGTACGGGAGTGAGAGACGTGGAAGCCGCTGTCGGGGAGGGGGCCGTCGTAGCCGGGGCCTACGACCAGGTACTTGCCACCCTCGCCACGATCGGGTCCGGGAAGGCCGAGATCGGTCAGCCACTGGAACCACATGTCGTCGATCGTGCCGAGCAGCCCGCTCGGCAGGGTCAGCTTCGGCACGTCGACCACCATCGGGCCATCGCTGAGGTCGACGAAGCCCCAGAGGTAGATCGTGTCGGAGTTCCCGGTGAGGAACAGCGACTGGGAATCCATCAGCTCCGAGAACAGGAAGAAGTCGTTGTCCGCCACCCCGTTCTCGAGGAAGCCTTTGCGGAGGGCGGCGAGCGAAGCGCCCCTGAAGCTGCCGAGGAAGGCCTCGACTCCACGCGAGAAGTCGAGGTGGTCGTAGACCTTCTCGGCGGTCTCCGCGCTGGGGGCGCCGTCGCGGAAGTTGAGCGTCCCGAGTCTGGTCTCGACCGTGTCGGGCGTCAGGATCGACTCCGGCGTCGGGTCGCTCATGCTTCTCCCCCAGAGGCAGCAGCCTCCTCGGCCTTGGCGAGTTCGCGCTTGAACTCCTCGCGGTCGACGTCGATTTCCTTCTCGACCGCCTTTTCGGCTCGGGTGAGCGCCTTTTCGAGCTGCTCCTCGAGGCGGGACTCCCCGATCACCAGAAGCGTCGCCTGTCCGGCCTCGATCAGGTCGCCGAGTTCCTTGGCGTCGCCCCTGGCGATGCCTTTCCTGAAGTGCCCGCCGAGCCCGCCGATCACACCGCCGACCAAAGCCGCGGGAATGATCGCCGGTGCCGCCACGGCTCCGATTGCGGCGCCGATGGCGATGCCTCCCCAGGCGCCATGCTGCGTGGGCTTCTCGTGCTTCTCGAGGTGGACCTTGCCCTCCTCGTCCTTGGTGACCAAGGCGACGTCGTAGGTGCCCACCAGCTTCTCGGCATGCAGCTCGAGCAGGGCCTCGTAGTCCATCTCCGCTTCGACGGGGTCGGAATAGGTGGCTGCGTAGATGAAGACGGGCTTGTCGCTCATGTCAACTTTCCTCTCGGGTTTTGAAGGTTGAGACCACTTAGCTCACGACCTCGATCTCGCTGGGCCGCCAGGATTTGTCGAAGTAGGTCGGGAGCGGGCTGTAGAAGCGCAGGATCGCGAAGAACCCCTTCCCCTCCGTCGTCTGAATCCAGTTGCCCTCGGGACTGTCGGAGGGCTGCTCCGGGGCGAACGTGACGGTCGTCGAGCCGTCACCCTCAGCACTCGCCGCGGGCGTCGGGTATGCCTGGCTGCCGGCGCGGGGAAAGCGCTGCGGCGTCTGCAGCATCGAGCGCGTCTGGTTGTCATAGAGGGTCAGCGACCAAAAGCGCGCCGCCGGGATGTCAGGCGGGAGCTTCACCCGGTAGCTCTTGGCGCCGTCAAGGGCCTCCCCTTCGTTGTCCTTGAAAGCGACGATGTACTGCGACCCGACTCCGGTCAGGCGCATGCACATCGCGGGCGTGATCCCGGTGTAGGCGTAGAAGAACGAGGTCCGAGCGTTCTGCGTCCGAGCACCGGTCGCGGGCAACGGCTCAATTCCCTCTTTGGTCACGAGCGGAGGCGGAGTTTCGAAGCTGTAGCCACCGACCCAGAGCGGCAATCCCCAGGCCGAACCATCCTCGTAATAGCCGAACCCCTCAGATTCCCGCGCGTCGAAGACGAGGGCACGCGAGGTTGCACTGCCGACGGCGGCCGCGTCCTCGAGGATCGCCCGCATCCGCTCGTCCGGCTCGAACGGCTTGCCCTTGACGATCCCGATCGCGGCCAGGTCACCCATCAGCTCGATGTTGGTGTTGCTGTCCGCAGGCTCGTCCTGGACAAGCTCGTTCAGCAGCTCGAAGAAGCCGAAGTCACTCGGCGGGATCGTGTTGAACGCCTGCCCGCTTCCCTCGACGAACTTCGTCTCGGGAACGTCCACAGGCGGATCGGGATGCACATGGCCCTCGAGCAGCGTCCCGATGCTCGTCCCAAAGCCGCCCTGGGCGTAGGGGTAGAGCTTCAGCGTGCTCTTGATCAGCTCGACGGTCGGAGCGGGATCCTGGCCGGGGTTCGCGTTGATGAACGACCGGCCGAGCAGCAGCGCCCTCGTCGTGCGCGAGTGCCGAACGTGGAAGCCGCTGTCGGGCAGGGAGCCGTCGTAGCCCGGCGGGACGAGCAGGAAACGGCCGCCCTCGCCGCGGTCCGGGCCGGGAAGACCGAAGTCGACGATCCACTGGAACCACATGTCGTCGAACAGAGCGAGCGCCTGCGGTGGCGTCTCGATCACCATCGGACCCGAGCTGAGATCGACGATGCCGATGAAGTAGACCGTGTCGGCGTTCGCGGTCAGGAACAGCGACTCCGACCCCATCAGCTCCGAGAAGATCAGGATCGAGTTGTCCTCCGCGCCCGCCTCGTGGAGGCCCTTTCGGAGCGCGACCGTCGAGGCGCCGGGGAAGCCGTTGAGGTAGGCGTTCAGCCCGTGTGCGAAGTCGAGCTGGTCGTAGACGGCCTCCGCCGTCTTGGCGCTCGGCACGCCGTCGGTGAACTCGAGGGTCCCGAGCCGGCTCTCCAGCCGCTCAGGCGCCGAGATCGAACTGAGAGTTTCCTCGGAGACGCTCATGCCAGCGCCTTCGTCTTCAGGCGGTCGAACTCGGCGGCGTCGATCGTGCCGCTGTCGAGCAGCTCCTTGGCCTTGGCGATCTCCGATGCGGTGCCTTCAGCGGCGACGCTGCTCACGTAGTCCTTGACTTCGGTCTGCGCCTGCTCGGCCGCGGCGACCTGCCGTTCGGCCATGCCCTGACCCTGTGAGATCAGGTAGACGAAGACCCCGAACAGCGGCAGAGCGACGATCAAAATCGTCCAGCCGGCCTTGCCCCAGCCGGAGACGTCGTGGCGGCCGAAGAGGTCGCCGAAGGCACGGAACATCAGTGAGATCCAGAGGACGAAGCCGAAGAACACCAGCATCGACCAGATGATGTTCAGCAGCGGGTAGGAGGCGGCAAGCGGCAGCATCAGACCCGCTCCGGCTCGCCGTAGACGATCAGGCCGTGCAGGACGATCACGCAGAGGGCGAAGACCCCGAGCGACCAGAACGGATAGGCGCCGGCTACGCCCAGCAGCGATCCGATCGCGCCAAAGGAGGCTGCAATAACACCGATGACACGGCCATAGGTGTTACCGCTGAGCAGTGAGAATCCTCCGGTCAGCTCGAGCACTCCGAGGAGCAGGATGATCCAGCCCCAGGTGTTGAGGCTCGAGAAGACGAACTGGGTGCCGCTGTCGGTGAAGAAGTGCGCTTCGCTGATCGCGGCGATTCCGTAGATCACGTTGAGCGCACCCGCGATGATCAGCAAGACCCCCGCGAAGGTCACTCGACCCTGTCCTCGTACCTCCATCTCAAATCCTCCTATTGGCTGGACTGGTTAGCAAGCAATTCATCTGGTCCCATTCCATCCTCAGATCGCACTCGCGGCATCATCCGCGCGGGATGAAATGCCACCCGACTGCGGCTGAGTCTTAGCCGCGCCGCGAGCCCGCAGCTCGGCGACGATGTGCACGGCAGCTGAGGTCAACGGGGCGGCGAGGGTGAGTCCGACCATTCCGAAAAGGGTGCCCGCGCCGATCGTGACGACGAGGACCACAAGTGGGTTGAGGCTCAGCGTCGCCCCCATCACGAACGGCTGGATCATCTGCTGCAGCACACCGTTCGCAAGCAGAACGACAGCCCCCAGGATCAGCGCGTCCGACGTGCTCCCGGTGCTGAGCGCGATCAGCACCGCGAAGCCGCCGGCAACCCAAGCACCCACATAGGGCACGTAGGCGCCGACGAAGGTGACGACCGCAATCGTCCCGGCAAGGGGCACGCCGAGAACCAGCGCGGCACCCCCGATCACGACTGCGTTGAACGCGGCGATGATCGTCAGGGCCAGAAAGTAGCTGCGCAGCGACTTGGCGATGTCGGCCGTGACGACTTCGGCGTCTTCAACGGGCACGCCCATGTTGCGGTTGATGAAGCGGCGCATCACCGGCCCGTCCTTGAGCACGAACAGCGTGCTGAGCGCCGCGAAACCGAGGAAGAACGCCAGCGACGTCAGCCCCGCGACGCCCGCTGAGATTCCACTGAGCAGCGTCGTGCGGATCTCGGGCGCGGCCTGCTGAACGTCCTCTTTGGCGCTCTGCGCGTTATCGATACCGAGGTCGCCCAACCAGCCCTGGATCTTGTCCAGCGACTGGTTCATCTTCGTCGAGATCTCGCCCGAGTTGGCCGAGATGCCGCCGAAGACGAGGCAGAAGACGAGCACGCCGATCGCGACGAGCCCGAGCAGTACGAGGATCGCCCCCACGGCGCGCGGTACTCGGTGGCGCTCCAGTCGGTCCACGGCGGGTCCGGCGACCGCCCCGACCACGATGGCGAAGATGACCGGCATGACGATGCTCGAGGTCTCGCTGAGGAGCCAGATCAACCCGACGATCACCAACACGAAGCCGACGAGCAACCACGAGGAGAAACCCATGTACCTGAGCCACTTGGGTGCAGAGAACTGCGGATTCCGCTCGGACATGGCAAGCGGATAATCGAAGGCAGAGGGCACGCCCGCATCACCCCGGCGGTATGAAATCCGCGTCAGGCTTCGGAGTCAGCCAGGGGCGCTCGAGGTGGAGCGTCGCCGGCATGTCTGGCTCCGGTGAGACTGGCGCTCATCTTGATCGCCCTGACCGCGCCCGTTGCGCCCGCCTGCAGCGTGACGCCGACCGCGATGAAGATGATCCCGGGGATCAGCAGAGCCTTCGATCCGAGCATCAGGATTCCCAGGCGGCCGAGAAGATATGGCGGTGCGCAAACCGCGACGCCAAGTGCGCTGCTCACCATCGTCGTCGCCAGCTTCTCGCGCCTTGGCTGGGATGGCTTCACCCCGATCAACCGAGAGGGCACGGCGACGTAACAGACCATCATCACCGCGATCACGATTCCCAGCGAGAGCGTGAACCAGGGCCGCTCCCAGCGGGTGACCACCGTCATCGAGAGCGCCAGCAGCAGGCCGACCACCCCGCCCGAAATCGCGATCGCTTTGAGGTGGCCGCGCGCCTGCGCGAACGCGGGTCGAATTTCGGGGCGACCCGATTGGGTGATGGCGAATGCGAACACCGCGTTGAGAAAGAAGCAAGCGACGGTGATGGCGACGATCACCAAGATGATCGGGATCAGGACCGGACCGCGGAGCACCGTGAAGGAGTTGCCGTGCAACACGTGCACCCTGAGATCTGCCATCGCCATCCAGATCCAGATCGCCGGCAGCAGCTGGATCAGCGTGAGTCGCCAGTTCGACACCAGCAGCTTCAGCCCGTCGAAGAGGAGCGTGAAGGCGCCTACCGCGAATGAGAGAGGGGCGAACACGCGACGAGAGCGGCCCAGGCGGAGGACCGCCTCTTCGATCTTTGCTTCGTCGCTTGCCTCGATCGCCCGAACGAGCGCACCGATGCGAGTCGCGAGGCTCTGCTTATTCGAGCGCGGCTTCGACGTCATAGCCGAGCGCGAGCGCGATCTTCGGGGCGCACTGGACGATTCGTGCGGTCCCCGTCACCGGCGCCACCGTCTCGAGGCTGGCGACGATCTCGTCGCTGCTGGCGCCGCAGGCCAAGGCGTGAGCCACGGCGTGTTGAAACGAGGCGGGGGCTCCGTTGACGGCGATGGTCGCGGCGATGCGCAGCAGTGCCGCCGTCTTCTCGTCGATGACCCCAGCTGCGAACGAGCTGCCATCCGTTGCGATCGCTTCGATGAGCGCCTCGTCGTGCACGGCGAGACGACGTAGGTGCGGCTTGTATTGATCCATTGGCGTAGCCGCCATCTAATACGCGGCGACCTGTCCGCGCATCATCCTTCTTGGATGAGATTCGGCCTTGGGTAGACCGACTCTTCCAAGAGGCCGAACTCAACAGCGCGCTCGATGCCGTCGCTGCGCGAAGAGACTCCGAGCTTGCGGTAGATGGAGACCGCTTGGCTCTTGACGGTGTTGCGCGAGATGAACAGCCTTTCCCCGATCTCCGGGAAGGTCAGGTGGGTGGCCAGGTAGGGAAGCAGGCGCAGCTCCGCCCCGGTCAGGCTCATCGCCCAAGCGCCGTCGGGTCCCGAGGTCGCGGCCAGGCGCTCCCGCAGCTCACGCGCGTGCTCGACCAGGATCCCCATCTGCGGGCGAAGCTGGAGAACCTGCTCGGCCTCACTGAGAACCGTTCGCGCAGGGCCGGGCTCGGCGAGCGCCAGGTGTACGCAGGCCAGCTCGACGCCCACCTCGATGGCCAGCCAGGGGAGGCCGTAGTCGAGCAGAGGCCTCAAGCGGTGCGCGGCGGTCAGCGCCGCTCGGGCATCGTCATGGCGCCCCTCGTGCATCGCGACCCGCGCCGTCCCCGTATGTACCAGGGCGCTAGTCACGTAATCGCCCAGACCCGCTTCCTTGACCATGGCCTCGCCAGCCAAGGCATGGCGCGCGGCGTCCTTCCAGGCGCCTCGCCTGATCGCCAGAACCGCCAGTTGCGAGTGTGCGACGGTCACCGGCTGGGATGCCTCACCCTCGGTCACCGCCGTGAGATCGGCGATCGCCCTCTCTTCGTCACCAAGGACGAGACGGGCGGTGCCTCGCATCGTCAAGGCGGCCGGCCTCCACACACTCCCCGGTGCCAGCTCTGCGACCGCGAGCTCGCCGTCCGCGACGGCGCGGCCCGGCCCTTCGGGCATCATCCCTGCACGCAGAACGGCCACCCAGGGGTCGATCATCGCGCTGCCATCTGAGAGCGGAATCGCGGATGTCGACCCTTCGGCGATCGCGAGCCAGCGCTCGGCGTCGGCAGCGCGGCCGCTCAGCGCCCGCAGCCACGCACCCTCCACGGCGAGTGCGGGATAGCGCCGAAGGTCGTCCTCACTGAACCACCTCAGCCACCCTTCCACGCTCTCCATCCGACCGTCGTAATGAGTGGGCACCGCGAGCCCATCGACGAGGCCCGCGACGGTGTCGGTCTCGCCCGCCGCATGTCCATAGATCAGAGCGGCCTCGGGCTGATCGTTGGCGATGCACCATGCCATCGCCCTCCGGCTGAGCTCGGCTGCCGCCTCTGGCGCGCTGCGAGCGAGCTCGTTGCGCAGTAGCTCAGCGAACAGGTGGTGGTAGCGATACCACTCTCCCCTGCGGTCGAGGGAGACGATGAAACGGTTGGCGCGCTCGAGCTGCTCGAGGACCACGGCCGATCCGCTGGACTCGGTCACCGAGTCGCAGAGGTCGCCACACATCCGCTCCAGTACCGAGGTTTGTTCGAGGAACCGCGACTCGGCAAGTGGAAGCCGAGACATCAGCTCGGCGCGGAAGTAGTCGGTGATGAAGCGATCATCGCCGGTGAAGTCCTCGCTGCTCGCGGGATTGGGAGTGCCCGCCTTCATCGAGAGCGCCGCCAGGTAGAGGCCGGCTGCCCAGCCCTCGGTGCGCTGGGTCAACTCGTCGACCTCCTCCTCGCCGAGCTCGATTCCGGCGGACCGCAGCAGCTCCCCAGCCTCCCGCCCGTCGAAGCGCAGCTCCGCCGGGCCGATCTCCTGCACCCACCCCTGAGCGCGCCAGCGGCCGAGTGGCAGCGACGGCTCCTCCCTGCTTGCGAGCGCGACCTTCGACCCCTCGGGGATCGAACGCGCCAGCTCCGCGAGCGCATCCGAACACGAGGGATTGGGGACCGAGTGCAGGTCGTCCAAGGCAAGGACAAACGGCTGCTCACGGGACGCCAGGGCGTTGCCGAGACGGGCCACGCGTTTGGTCCAGCCCGACCCGCCCGCGCCCGACAGCGCCTCGAATACCTCCGGCGGCAGCGGCTCGAGCCGGTGCATGGCGCCGGCGACGTAGCGCAGCAGGACGACCGGGTCGTCGTCTCGGGAGTCGAGCGCGACCCAGGCAAACGGACGCGGGTCGGCTTCCGCCCACCTCGCGAGGATGGTCGTCTTGCCATATCCGGCCGGTGCGATCACCGTGACGAGGGGCTCGCGCGAGGTGCAGAGCCCATCGATCACGTCGGCCTTCGCGACCGTTCCCGGCCGGGTCGACGGCGGAGCGAGCTTCACCTCAGCGAGATCGAAGGGAACTTCGATGGCCGTCACTGCTCCACCATAAGCGCAGGCCGTGCCCCCGGACGACGATTTCATTCCAAACGGATGAAGACGATGAGCCGGCCCCCGCCTAAGTTCGCGGCGTGGACTGGGCTCTGACCATCGTGGCGCTGGTCCTGATCGGCGTCGCGGCCGTCTCGAAGCGAATCTCGGGGACGCCGATCACCCCTGCGATCCTGTTCGTCTCGATCGGCCTGTTGGTGGGTCCCAAGGTCCTCGGCGAGATCGACATCTCGAGCACCAGCGAGACCGTGCGGACGCTGGCCGAGGCGACCCTTGCACTCGTGCTCTTCTCCGACTCTTCGCGGATCGACTTCGGGGCGCTGCGGCGCGGTCTCTCGCTCCCGCTACGCCTGCTTGGCATCGGCCTGCCACTGACGATCGCGGCCGGGGCGCTCGCAGGGGCCTTGATCTTCGACCAGCTGACCCTCGGGGAGGCGGCGATCCTGGCCGTGATCCTCGCGCCCACCGATGCCGCCTTGGGTCAGGCCGTCGTCACCGAGCCGCGGGTGCCTGGCCGAATCCGCCAGGGCCTGAATGTCGAGAGCGGGCTCAACGACGGGATCTGCGTGCCGCTGCTGTTCGCTGCGGTGGCGGCCGCCGACATCGGATCGCAGATCGCCGACGGGCGTGGCGCTGGAACGCTCCTACTGGAGGAGATCGGCTACGGCGTCATCGCGGGGGTTGGCGCCGGCCTGCTGATCGGGGCGGTCATCGTCCACGCCGGACGCCGCAATCTCATCGACGGAGCCTGGCGTCAGGTGATCCCTGCGGCGGGGGCGCTGCTTGCCTACGGCACCGCCGACACGCTCGGCGGATCGGGGTTCATCGCCGCCTTCGTCGCCGGCATCACCTTCCGGGCGGCAATCGACCGCGACCCCGCTGAAATGAACTTCCTGACCGAGGAGGTGGGCAGCGCGCTCAACGGAATCACCTTCCTGCTCTTCGGGGCGATCCTGCTCGGACCCGCCCTCGGGGAGCTGACCTGGCAACTGGCCCTCTACGCAGCTTTGAGCCTCACGGCGGTGCGGATCATCCCGGTCGCGATCGGGATGCTTGGTACGCACGCTCGCCTGCCGACCCTCGCATTTCTCGGCTGGTTCGGTCCCCGAGGCCTGGCGTCGATCGTGTTCGCGGTGATCCTGATCGAGGAGTCGAACCTGCCCCACGAGCACCTGATCGTGCTCGCCGTCTACCTCACCGTGGGTCTATCGGTCCTCGCCCACGGCCTGAGCGCGACGCCGCACGCCAACCGCTATGCCCGTTGGTATGAACAGCACCACCGTGACGATGCCCCGCCGATGGAGAGCGCCCCCACCGAGGTGACGAGAGCCCGCGGACCGGTTGGCGCGCCGACGGGGGTGGGGACGTGACCCGGACCTTCGACGCCGGCGCTTAAGTGAGCGACGAACCGCCGCCCAAGGACTACTCGGGCAGCTCGCCGTTTCGTCGCAGGCGCCGACGCCCCCTGCTCGAGCGCTCGATCCCGATCTCCAGGGACCTCCCGGGCTACCGACCGCGATCGCTGAGGACCGACCTCGTCGCGGGGCTCACCGTCGCCGCCCTGGCCATCCCTGCCGGGATGGCCTACGCCGAGGTCGCCGGGCTCTCGCCAGTCATCGGTCTCTACGCGCTGCTGCTGCCGACCGTCGCCTACGCGCTCCTCGGGTCCTCCCGGCCGCTGATCGTCGGCCCGGAGGGGTCGATCTCGGCCCTGGTCGCGGTCTCGGTCCTTGCGCTGGCGACCGCCGGGAGCGGCGCCGCGAACGAGCTTGCGGCCATCCTCGCCCTGCTTGTCGCCGCCTGCTTCGTCTTGGCGCGGGTCGTTCGACTGGGATGGCTGGCTGACTACCTCTCCCGTCCGGTGCTGATCGGCTACATCCACGGCGTGGCGATCGTGCTGGTGATCGGCCAGCTCGGCAAGCTGCTCGGACTCGACATCGAGGCGATCGAGCCGATCCCCCAGGTGTTCGAAGTCGCGCGCGAGATTGGGGAAGCGAACGCCACGACGCTCGCGGTCGGCGCTCTGGCCCTCGCCGTGCTTCTGGCCCTCCGCTACCTGACGCCGCGGTTTCCGGCCGCGCTTGTCGTCGTCGTCTTGGCGATCGTCGCTTCGGGCGCGTTCAGTCTCGCGGACCACGGAGTCGCAACTGTCGGCTCGATCCCCCCCGGTCTTCCCGGTGTGGGAGTGCCGAGACCACCGCTTCGCGATGTCTTCGAGCTGATCCCGGCGGCTCTGGGTCTGTTCCTGGTCAGCTTCGCCGACCAGATCCTGACCGCGCGTGCCTACGCGGGCAAAAGAGGCGAGCACGTCGACGTGAACCATGAGCTCGTGGGCATGGCGGGAGCCAACGCGGCCGCGGGCCTCTCACAGGGCCTGCCGGTCGGTGCGAGCAGCTCGCGCACGGCGATGAACGACGCGATCGGCGCCCACGGTCAGCTTGCCGGTTTGATCGCGGCCGGCGCCGTCGCTCTGGTCCTCCTGTTCCTGACCGCGCCGATCGAGCAGTTGCCCAAAGCCGTCCTCGGCGCGGCGATCGTCGGCGCGGCGATCGGCCTGATCGATCGAGCGGCCTGGAAGGAGCTCGCCGAGTCCGATCACGTCGAACTCGCGATCGCCGCCGTCACCCTGGGAGGAGTGGTGATCGTCGGCGTGCTGCAGGCGATCGTCTTCGCCGCCGGCCTCTCGATCGTCGACGTCGTCCGCCGCAGCGCCCGCCCACATGACGCGGTACTCGGATGGGTCGAGGACCTGGGGCGATGGGCTGACGTCTCGATCCACCGCTCGGCCCAGGTGGCGCCGGGCGTCGTCGTCTACCGACTCGACGACCGCCTCTTCTTCGCCAACGCGAGCTACGTCAAGGGGCGGGTACGGGAGGCGATCCGCGGCGCTCCGACCGAGCCGCACTGGCTCGTGCTCGACGCAGAGGGAGTGACGCAGATCGACGCCTCCGGCCTCGATGCGCTCAAAACCCTGGTCGAGGAGCTGGACGGAGAAGGCATCGGGTTCGCGGTCGCGCGTCTCAAGTCAGCGATGGCCGCGCGCCTCGATGCGGCCAAGCTCACCGAACAGATCGGTGAAGAGCACTTCTATGGATCGGTGAGCAAAGCGGTTGATGCGTGCCGAGAGCCGCGGCCTTCTACCTGATTAGCTGACCCGCGGAACCGCATTGATGGGGTGCTCCAACCGCCCTTTTCGTTTTCACCCACTTCTCGCCAGAAGTGGGTGACTCCCCGCACATCGCCGCGTATCCCTGCATATTCGCGCAATCGCAGTTCGGGCCTGTTCTTGCGAATTTGCTGCTAATCAGCGGGTTCTCGCGCGTTCAGAAGACGCCGCTTTTGTGGATCGCACCCAGGAGGTCGGCGGTTCGAATCCGCCTAGCTCCATCGGAGGAAGTGGCTGCACGTCGCGGCTTCGCTTTCTCAAGACGTTTCCAACCGCCGCTGAATTGGCGCTCCATTTCGGGCACGAGTGCCCGAAATCGCGGGGATAAGAAGGGATTAGCGGCGAGTGACGTCGATTCCGGCTTGCGCTTGGGACAGCCGAGCTAGGGCCTATCGGGTGTATAGGCGCCGGGGCCGATGACGCCCACTACGGAAGCTGCTGCTTAAGCCTCGTCGGCGCGCAGGCAGCCCGAAGGCTATTCGGCCATGCCGGCGAGCTCACCTCGCCCGGTGCTCGGATCCTGAGGCTGCGAGGTCAGGTACAAAACCGCGGCGAAGACCAGGCCCGAGATGAGTAACGCGAGCGTCGCGACCGTGACGCTGGAGATAAGGATGAACTCAAGCCACTCCTTCCCGGGCTTGCCGTGGTCGACCGCCAAGCCGATGTGGACGGTGACAAGCGCGACCAGGCACAACAGGGCCACCGTAAGGAGGAGGCCCTGAAGCGCTGGCCAGCTCGGGCTCTCCCGCGCCTCTCGGATGGCGGGCCGATCGGGCAGCGCGTAAAGGATGGCCAACACGGTGAGCGTCACCGCGAGCATTGATGCGGTGCTTGAGCTGAACATCGTGTAGATGTCGTCTCGCCGCGCGGGCTCGGCGCGGGCGAGGAGGACTGGCTGGGTATCAATGTTGGCCCAGATTCGGAGGCCGATGTAGATCACAACCCAGACGACGATGGCCGCGCCCGCAGGCTGACGGTCGGCCAGGCCGGCGAACCGCCCAAGTCCCGCGCGCACGGGGGCCATCAGCCGTCTTGGTCTAGGAAGATCCGCGCCTCCTGGGCCGCTTGAAGCTTGCCGTCCGCGTCTAGCTCCTTGCGCACATCCCGCAGCGCCTTGAACGTGGCTGCGCGGTCGGGCAGGTTGCCGTCGTCGCTGCGCCTGATCTCGCGGTCGCGGCGCAGGCGCTCGCTGAGTAGATCAATACGGATCTGCTCTGGGCGTCCATTCGGCTTCTTGCGCGTCTTGCTCGGACCCCTGATGACCATCCGGTCAAAGAACTGCTCGGCGACATCACTCATCGCAAGCACGTCGTTGGCGATCTCCGGCGGGAGATAAGCGTCGCGGCGGCTGCGCCGGCTCATCCCCATCTTTACGTTCACGGAGGGGACCTTCTGCCACAGCTGGGGCAATCCGCGGATCATCCCTGGGTTGCCCGCCAACGCCGACTTCTTGTGCGGATCATGGATGCCGTATTCGAACGAGCGAAAGTGCTCGATGTCCTCCAGCCGCTCCTTGAGCCCCTGCTCGTACAGAGCCCGGAATATCAGGCGCTGGCCCGTCCGGATGCGTAAATACTCAGCGAGTCGCCCGATTCCCGGGGCGTTCGCGTGCCCATCGAATGCCGCGATCTTGTCAGGCCAGATCAGCATGTGCGTAAAGAAGGCGGTGTAGCGACCCCTTCCGATCGTGACAGGACGCGCTCCCGCACCGGGGCCCCACTCGCTAGGGGCGTTGGCCGCGTCGTGAAGGGCGAGTAGCTGCAACTCGGCGGCCCGAGTTTGGGTGCCCCTGCGCACGTGGTCGACCGCCGTGAGGAGCTCCTGACCGTGCGGGAGAACGATCTCGTCGGCGTCGAGCTGGGTCAGTTTCTTCACCGCTGCATCAAGGTCGACCGGCTGCTTCTCGTTCGCATCCGCCCACGCGACGAAGGTCATTTTCCGTTTTACGGCACTAGGAGCCATAGCGCAGGAGACTAAACGGGAGTGCGGTCGAATATTTCAAGTGGCTCCGACTAAGTACGGGTGCCACTTCGGCTGAATAGAGTTTCGCGTCGCATGGGGATGAGCGAAGCAGATACCAGAGCGAAGCTCATAGATCCGCGTCTGCGCGACGCGCAGTGGACCGAGCAACTCATCCAGCGCGAGTTCCCATACAAGCGGGGTCGCATCAGGCTGATCGGGGAACACACGGCCCGGGACGCGCCGCAGTTCGTGGATTACGTGCTGCGAGCTGCGCCTCGTGGTGAGATGCTGGCGGTCGTCGAGGCAAAGGACGAGGACCATGGGCCATCCGATGGACTCGGACAGGCGCTCGGTTATGCGCGAGACCTCGGAATCAAGTTCGCCTACTCGACCAATGGCCACGGCATCGTCGAGCACGACCGACTAACAAATGCGGTCCGCGAGCTCGATGGGTTCCCCACGCCGGATGAGCTGCGCGATCGCCTCGTCGCCGGCGACACTTCACGCGGCTCTCGAGTCGAGAATCCGCGCGGCGTCGAGGTCGACAACCCGATCCTCCAGCCGGCCTGGGCGGCGCCCGGCGGCGGCGCAATGCGCTGGTATCAGGAGCGCGCCGTCACCGCCGCGCTGGAGCAGATGCTCGCTGGCAACCGGCAGGCGCTGCTGTCGCTGGCGACCGGCACGGGCAAGACCTTTATTGCCTTTAACTTGGCCTGGAAGCTGATCGAGTCCGGCTACGCGGGCAAAGTCCTCTTCCTCGCCGACCGCATCAATCTCCGCGACCAGGCCTTCAACGAGTTCGGGGCCTTCGGCCAGGCGCGCGCCGTCGTCACCAGCGGCACGCCGCCGCTGCAGCGAGACGTGCACTTCGCGATCTACCAGAGCATGTACGCGCCGGTCGCGTCCGGCGGCAGGCTGTTCGAGCAGTATCCGGCCGACTATTTCGACCTGGTCGTCGTCGACGAGTGCCACAGGTCCGGCTACGGCGACTGGCGGGCGATCCTCGACCATTTCGTCAGTGCCTTCCACCTCGGTATGACCGCCACGCCGAAGCGAACGGACTCGATCGACACCTACGAGTTCTTCGCCTCGGAGAATCGCGACGGCCGCGGCGAGGCGCAGCCCGCCTTCGAGTACTCCCTGGGTCGCGGCATCGACGATGGCTTCCTGGCTACTTACCGCGTCCGCCAAGTCCACACCAACATCGACAAAGAGGGCCTCCGAATCAAGGATGAGATAGAGCGTGGCGCCGATCTCATCGTGCCTGAGGGGCAGGACGTTCGGGACCTCTACGTCGGACCACAGTTCGAGCGCGAGATCGTCGTCCCAGACCGCACTCGCGTCCTATGCGAGCACCTAGCGGGGCTGCTGCGCACCTGGGGGGCGAACGAGAAGTCGATGGTCTTCTGCGTGAACATGGAACACGCAGCGCTCGTTCGCGACCTGCTGCAGGCCGCGCTCGGACCCGAGACCGGCAAGGAGCAGTACGCGGTCCGGATCGTCAGCGAGGAGCACAGCGCCGACGCAGTCTTGCGGCAGTTCAGGCTCTCGGAGAGCAGCGAGCCGGTGCTGGCAACCACGGTCGACCTGCTCAGCACGGGGGTGAACGTCCCGTCAGTGAAGAACATCGTTTTCATGAAACCGATTGGCTCGCCGACGGTCTTCAAGCAAATCATCGGTCGCGGCAGCCGCTTGGACGAGGCGACCGGCAAGGAGTTCTTCCGCATCGTTGACTACACCGGTGCGACTCGGCTGTTTGACGAGTGGGACATCCCCTCCCCGGACGACGGCGGCACGATTCCCGACAGCGGCATCGGCGTCTTGGCCGGCCACGTCGTCGTCCACGGCACCGAAGACCCGATCGAGGGCGCGACGCTCGTTCTGCGCGCCGGGATGCGACAGCTCGCGGAGACGACGAGCGAGCAGACCGGCAGCTTCGTCATCGGTGACTTGCCCGAGGCGACGTTGACCGTCCAGGTCGCCGCCCGCGGCTATACGCAGCGGACGTTCAAGGTCCCGGTCAGCGCCGAGACCGAGGAGCTGCTCGTCGGTCTGCGCGAGCCTTCCGAGGGCGCCAACCGCGTCGTCATCAGTGGCGTAACCGTTTCCGTCGCCGAGGAGACCGAGCTGACCCTCCGCTCAGGGGAGGAACTGACCGTCGAGCAGTACATCGATCACGCCGGCGAGCAGGTTCGCACTGCTACCGGCGACAGCGTTGGCACGCTTACCGAGCTGTGGCGCGATCCGGACAAACGGCTCAAGCTGCGGGAGCAGCTTCGTTCCCAGGATGTCGATCCGGAGGTTCTCGGCGTGCTGCTTGCCCGGCCGGACGCTGACGAGTACGACCTTCTTGTCTATGCCGGCTGGTCGATTTCCATCCACAGCCGTGAGGAGAGGGCTCGGGCGCTCGAACAATCTGATGGCGGGTTCTTGGACGAGTTCAACGATGAGCAGCGCGAGGTCGTGGGAGCGCTGATCGACAAGTACCGGATCGCTGGCGTCGAGGAGATCGCCAGCGGCGAGGTCTTCACCGTCGCCCCCTTCGCCAGTGATTTCGGAGGGATTAGGGCGCTGTCGGCATTATTTGACGGTCCCGCCGGGCTGCGCGCCATGCTGCGTCTGATGCAGGAGCACCTCTATGACAGCCCGGAGGCGGCATGACCGTCAAGGACCTCCAACTCAAGATCAAGGCGGCATCAGAGAAGATGCGCGCTGACGACAACACGAAGAACGCCCTGCGTTACCTCGAACAGCTGACCTGGCTGTTATTCCTGAAGCAGTGGGACGCCCTTGAGGACGAGCGGGAGATGGTGGCTGCAGTCGACGGAGGCAGTTACGCCCGCGTTGTAGACGGTGACTTCCGCTGGTCAGCTTGGACGGAGGCCGGCCGCACCGGTGATGGCCTGATCATCTGGGTTACCGACCAACTCCTACCGCATCTGCGGGGCCTCGCCGGATCTCCTCAGGCTGACCAGATCGCCCAACTGTTCGGCTCAGTGAGCACCGTCATGAAGAGCGGCTACGGCCTCGCGGAGGTCATCGAGATCGTCGACAGCATCGATATGCACGCCGTCGAGGAAGCTCACGCGATGTCAGTTATCTACGAGACTCTCCTCGCTGAGACCTCGGATGCTGGATGGTCGGGCGAGTTCTATACGCCACGCCCCGTCGTTGAGTTCATGGTCTCGATCGTCGATCCAACGGTCGGCGAGACCGTCTACGACCCCTGCTCAGGCTCCTGCGGCTTTCTGGTCGCGGCCGCCGAGCACCTGCGCCCACAGGTCAAAACGACTGAGGACGAGGAGACGCTGACCGGCAAGACGATCTACGGTCAGGAGGCCGGCGACCTCGCCTTCCTCGTCGGGACCATGAACCTGATGCTTCACGGGGTCGACGATCCGAAGACCGTGCGGCGCAACACGCTGGAGCAGGACCTCTCCGACGTCGGCCCAAGCGAGCAGCACAAGGTCATCCTGACCAATCCCCCGTTTGGGGGCAGTGAGAACCCACAGGTCCAAGAGAACTTCCCGGCCCGTTCCGCGGCCACTGAGCTTCTCTTTCTTCAGCACTGCATGGCGAAGCTCGCTGACGGCGGCCGCTGTGCCATCGTGGTCCCTGACGGGATTTTGTATCGGACCGATCATGCTTTCAGCAGCGTGCGGCGGCGGCTGCTTGCCGACTTTGCCGTCACTGCGGTGGTCCGACTACCCACCGGCGTGTTCCCCACTGCGCCGGATACCCGCACGAACCTCTTGTTCTTCGAGCGGGGGTCGAAGCAGCCAGCGGTCGTTCGCTATTACCAGGTATTGCCTCCGGTCGGGAAACGCTCATATTCCAAGCTCAACCCTCTGACCTCCGATGTCCTCGACGCGGCCCGCGAGTGGCTGACCGAGGGCATTGAGGACAAGTGCTCGTGGGAGGTCTTGGTCGAGGACATCCAGCAGACCGGCTACGACCTCGACATGCCGTGGCCCGGTTCTGGTGTGCACCGCGATGGACTAGACGCCCCTGAGCGTCTCGGAGAGCTCGGCCACCGTGCCGAGACTATGCGCGAGATCGCCGAGCAGTTGCTGAACCTTGCTGAGACCGTCGAAGCGTTGGAGCTCACACGACCCCAACCGTTATACGGCTGGGTCGAAGAGCGCGGGTCCCGCGCAGGAAGCGCCGAACCAGACAACTTCGTTGGTGTCTCGAACAGTGGCGGCCTCGGGCCGTTCAAAGGCAAGCCTGGCGCGGACACGAGCCGCTACCGCCATCTTGAGGTCGGCGACTTCGTCTACAACCCGATGCGCGTCAATGTCGGTTCCATCGCTCTGTGCCAGCGCGCCGAGGAGGAAGGCTGGGTCAGCCCTGATTACATTGTTTTTCGACCGACCGACGACGCACCGTTTAGCGCTGATTACCTCCTCACTTTCCTCAAGAGCGAGATCGGCCTCGCCGAGATAACCCGGCGAAGTCGAGGCGCCGTACGTCGTAGGCTTTATTACGAGAACCTTGAGCAAGTCCTCATCCCGGTACCCAAGGAGCTGGAGGCATGGGAGGCGGTTCTCAGCGCCCTGGCATCTGCTCGCCGCCATCTCCGCGAGCTGCCGGGACTCGGCGCACAAGGCCTCGCGGCACTCGAAGCTGCGCTGTTCGCACCCCGCGCCACCGAGAAGGAGGCTGGCGCGCCTATCGCTGCTTAATGTTCAGCGAGGGGACATCGAGGTCGCTATCGGCAAGCGAGCTCTCGGCGGTTTCAAGGCGCAGGCTTGGCAAGTCGAGCTCGATCACATCGAAGGTAGAACGGAATGCGCAGCGGGAGCCTCCGTCGGTCAAGCCAACTGCGCCAGCCAGGGAGATGTGATTTGCGAGTTCAGGCAGCGATCCGCTTGAGCTTGCGGCGATCCGACACGCAGCCGCGATCTGGGCGGAGAAGCGGCGCAAATTTTCCAAGGAGAGACCACCAATTCGCCAGGAGTTTGCGTGCGACGGCAGCATGTCCTTTTGGATTCTTCTCACTTAAGACGCTCAACAGGCGCGCCAGTCTGTTGAAGCCCGCTACGAGCGCGAGCGCCAACGCCGCGCTTCGGGGTCCCAATGACCACCAGCTTCCGACCGAAGCACTGGGTCGAGTAATCGAGCGGCCGCCGCATAGCCAGCCTCGATGTCGAGCGCGACCCCGACCTCGCGAGCCAGTACCGCGTACGGTCTTGCCCACGACGATGGTGGCGGCGGCAGGGCCTTTGGGAGCGGCTGGCGGACGCGCCGGTCGAAGACAGTCGCGAGCGCTCGGCGGAGGTGTTTGGCGTCGATCTCGGCCGACTCGCCGATCAGCGCGAGGTCGATGAGATCCTTGACTCGGGTGCTCTCCCGCTGGTCTCGTCCGAAGGCCCCGGTGTAAGCGTGGAGCTTCTCGGCGACGTGCTGCTCAAGCGAAACGACCGGCAGCTGCAGCTCAGCGATGTCGGCGAACTCCAGCGAGTTCGCGCCGAAAAAAACGACTCCGCCTGAATTGGCATCGCTTCGGTGAACGCGACATCGACTGGGAACTGCTCGAAGCGGCGGCCATCGAGGTCCGCGAACCGTGTAGCGGACGGCGTGGAAGCCAGTCGCAGCGTCGAGTGCCGGCGTGCGGCGAACCTCGAAGTCGAAGAAGTCGCCGAGGTCGATGTTGGTGGCAGCGTTCAGGTGCTCGGTTGCCGCTTCCTCGTCGTCGGCTCGCCCGAGGTCGATGTCTTTCGTCGTTCGGGTGCGGAGCCCCAGGCGCAGCTCCAGCGCGAACGCGCCCTTGAGCACCCAGCCGCTTGACGCCGAGGTCGCGAGCCTGGCAAGGAATCGCTCGAAAGCCACGCGCTTGCGCAGGCGCATCAGCGCTATGCCGGTCGCCTGGGCCTCGTTCTTCAGGCGTTGCTCGAGCGCGGTGCGGAACGCCTCTGCCGTTTCGTATCTCACGATCGGCAATCCATCTCGGCAGCGTGGCGGATGAGTTCGGCGACGCGGCCTCCGCGCCGATCGGCTCGGGCAAGAAGCGAGCGACGGGTCGTCAGGCCGTCGTGCAGTGCTTGGCGGACGGACATCTCGATCTGCTCGGGGGCCGTCCCGGCGCCGGCCGCATCGAAAATCGACCGCACCGGGTCGGTGACGCGGATGCCTTCGCGGGACACGACTTCGGATGGCTTGAGGGGCTCCGTCGTCGTGTGCAGGGTCACCCCCTGACGCCGCCTGATACCCCGGTCATCGCGATCGACCAGGAGATGCACGCTGTTCGGGATCACATCCGAGAGTTCGTGAAGGTCCAGCGCGCTCTCGTGGGAGACGACGGCTCGCTCGGCACCGACCGAAAGCCACTTCTCACGCACCTCCTCATGGCTCGAACCCGGATAGCCGCGCAGCCTGTACAGGCCGCGACGAATGTGCTCGTAGCGCCCGGAGCGAACGTGGTGGGCGAGCAGCTGCGGACTGAAGCCGGCTTCGCGCGCCTGCCGCGAAGTGAAGTAGCCGTCCTGGCCGTAGGAGACTTGGTTCAGGGCGATCACGTCAGGGCGCTGAGTGTCAGACATAGATAAAAGATAGCTATATCTTTCTGCGACATTGTAGGGGTTGGTCATTTCCAACCGCCCTGCGCAAATCTCGGGCACTTCTCGCCAAGAGTGCCCGACTCCCTGCATATCGCGTCACTGTCAACGTGAGCTGAGGTCGGCGGTTCGAATCCGCCTTGCTCCACTTTCGGAATCCTGCGCGTCGGGATTTTCACCTCCCGGTAATCCTTTTGAAGCACCCCAATCGAGCGGATCCTGCCGATTCGTGCGATTTCAGCCCTCCACGCCCCGCCAACCGAGCTACGGTCGGGTGTCGAGAAGCCGGGACCGGCTCCGCTCACCAGGTGAAAGGCAGCGACAGGCGCGGCCCCGACGCTAGGAGGCCACCATGCCGAAGTATCTGCTCCTCAAGCACACAGCGGCTGACGCCGGCGCAGACCTGGGTCCGCTACGGCGGGCCGCTGCACGAGTGGATCGACGTGTGCGAGGTCATTGTCCGGGAAACCGCCGCCGCGGCGGCGGTTTCGAATCCCCCTGCTTCGGGTAAGGAGGAGCAGCGTTAGACCCGAAGGGGGAGTCCCGTGAACCAACCGAGGTTTGCAGTGGCGGTGGCGATTGCGGCGCTCGTGCTCTCGTTCGGCATGGTTGCCTGCGGAGGGGACGACGACGACACGACCGCGGGAGGCGGTGGCGGCGCCGAGAAACTCGACTTGGTGATCGGCAACTTGGTCCCGCTGACCGGCGATCTCTCCCCCTACGGCCCCGCCGGCCAGAAGGCCGGCGAGCTCGCCGCCCAGCAGATCGACGCTGCAATCCAGGAGACCGGGGTCGACCACACCGTGGAGCTGGTGACCGAGGATGGCGCCTCGGACGACCAGGGCGGCGTGCAGGCGGCGCGGAAACTGATCGCCGACGGGGCCACCTGCATCTCCGGCGACTACGCCTCGACGGCGACGGTCTCGGTCGCCCGCTCGGTCACGGTCCCCGGCGGCGTGATGCTGATCTCGCCGGCCTCCACCGCGGACGCGCTCTCGGACCTCGAGGACGACGGGCTCTTCGCCCGCACCGCCCCGCCCGACGGCCTGCAGGGCAAAGCGCTCGCCGACCGCATGGAGAAAGAGCTGAAAGGCCTGCAGGGCAAGACCATCAACATCGGCGCCCGCAACGACCTCTACGGCACCGGCTTCGCCGACTCGCTCGAGGCCGAACTGGAGGAGCGCGGCGCCACGGTCGCGGAGAAAGTCGTCTACGACCCCGAACAGCCGAGCTACAACTCCGAGGCCGCGCAGCTGACCTCGGGCAACCCCGACAACTTCGTGATCATCGACTTCCCCGAAACCTTCGCCAAAGTGGGTCCGGCACTGGCCCGCACCGGCAAATGGGAGCCGACGAGCACGTTCATCACCGACGGCCTCAGCTCGACCGACCTGAGCGAACTGCTCGGTCCCGAGGGGACCGAGGGGATGCTCGGCACGGCGCCGGGAGCCTTCTCCGGCGGCGCCCCGGACGCTTTCGACAAACTCTTCACGAACGCCCCCGGGCCGGCCCGCAACCTCTTCGACGCGCCCGTCTTCGACAACGTCACCCTCTGCTACCTGGCCGCGGTGGCGGCCGGCTCGAGCGACGGCGAAGCGATCGCCGAAGCGATCGTCGACGTCACCGGGCCCGGTGGGCAGAAGTACACCTTCGAGCAGCTGCCGCAGGCGATCGAAGCGCTGGTGAACGGACAGGACATCGACTACGAAGGCGCCTCGGGCCCGGTCGACTGGGACGACAACGGCGACCTCAGCCGCTACATCTACGACGTCTCGGAATTCAAAGGCGGCGAGCTGGTCAAAGTCGACACGGTCGAGGTCAGCTCCGAATAGCGCCTCCCCGGTCGCGCGGGCCTAGCTCGCGCGGTCGTCGATGCGGGCGGTGCCGCCGAGGTAGAGCTCGGCCACCTCGGCGTTGTCGAGCAGCTCCTGGCCGGGGCCGCGAAAGCGGTTGCGGCCAAGATCGAGCACGTAGCCGAGGTCGGACATCGCCAGCGCCCGGCGCGCGTTCTGCTCGACCATCACCACGGTGACGCCGGTCTCGTTGATCTCGCGCACCTTCGCGAAGACCGTCTCGACGAAGGCGGGCGCCAGGCCGGCGGAGGGCTCGTCGAGCAGCAGCACCCGCGGCTCCGGCATCAACGCGCGCGCCATCGCCAGCATCTGCCGCTCGCCGCCGCTCATCGTCCCCGCCGCCTGGCGGCGGCGTTCGCCGAGGCGCGGGAAGAGCTCGTACATCGCGCCGATCCTGGCGCGCGTGTTCGTGCGCTCGAACGCGCCCATCTCGAGGTTCTCCTCGACGCTGAGCGTGGGGAAGACGTTGTCGAGCTGCGGCACGTAGCTCATCCCGCGCCGGGCGATCGCGTGCGGCGCGAGCCCGGTCAGCTCGTCGCCGCGCAGGACCACGCGGCCCCGGCGCGGTCGCAGCAGGCCGAAGATGGACTTGATCAGGGTCGACTTGCCGGCGCCGTTGGGGCCGACGACGGTGACGATCTCGCCCTCGCGGACGGCGATCGAGACGCCGTTGAGGATGTCGACCTCGGGCACGTAGCCGGCGACCAGCTCCTCGGTCGCGAGCAGCGGGGCGTCGTCGTTCACGCGGCGCCTCCGAGGTAGGCGTCGACGACGGCCGGATCCCGGCGCACCTGGTCCGGCGGCCCCGCGGCGATCACCCTGCCCTCCGCCATCACGATCACCCGGTCGGAGTGGTTCATGACCACTTCCATGTCGTGCTCGACGAAGAGGAAGGTCATCCCCTGCTCGCGGCGCAGCTGCTGCATGTGGTCGAGCAGGCGCCGGCCGAGGGTGGGGTTGATCCCCGCCATTGGCTCGTCGAGCAGCAGCAGCCGCGGCTCGGTCATCAGCGCCCGCGCCAGCTCCAGCAGCTTGCGCTGGCCGCCGGAGAGGGTGCCGGCGTAGGCGCCAGCACGGTCGCCGAGGTCGAAGAGCTCGAGCAGCTCCCCCGCCCTGGCGCGAACCTCGCGCTCGTGGCGGCGCACGCTCCCCGGACGCAGGATCAGGTTGCGGAAACGCTCGCCGGGCTGGCCGCTGGCCGCCAGGGTCATGTTGTCGATCACCGGCATCGCCGCCAGCGCCTTGGTCACCTGGAAGGTGCGGACCATTCCCCGCCGGGCGATCGCGTAGGCGGGCAGGTGGAGGATCTCCTCGCCGCCGAGGCGGGCCGAGCCGCCGTCGACCCGCTGGAAGCCGGTGACCGCGTTGAAGAGGGTCGTCTTGCCGGCTCCGTTGGGCCCGATCAGCGCCGTGATCGAGCCCTCGCCGACGTCGAAGCCGGCGCCGTCCACGGCGCTGATGCCGCCGAACCGCTTGACGATGCCGTCGACCTCGAGCAGCGCCCCGCCGGTGTGGGCCTCAGTCGCCAAGGACCATCTCCTCGCGCTTGCCGAACATGCCCTGAGGCCGGAAGGCCATCAGCCCGATCAGCACCGCGCCGACGATCGCGAAGCGCAGCGCCGCCGTCCTCTCCTCGCTGATCGGCAGCTCGACGAAGCGCGTACCTTCGAGCAGGGCCCAGAGCAGGATCGCCCCGACGATGACACCCCGGTAGCTGGCGAGGCCGCCGAGGATCAGCACGCCGAAGGCGAAGAAGGTGACGATGGGCTCGTAGTCGTCGGGGTGGATCGTGGCCAGGAAGAGCGCCAGGAAGAAGCCGGCGAAGGCGCCCAGCAGGGCCGAGATCGCCAGCGACTGCAGCTTGTGCAGGAGGGTGTTCTTGCCGAGCGCGCGGGTGGCGTCCTCGTCCTCGCGAATCGCCCTCAGCACTCTCCCCCAGGGCGTCCGCTGCAGGTAGCCGAGGCCGACGACGCCGATCGCGACCGTGGCCCAGACGACGAGCAGCAGCGGCAGCAGCGGCTCGGGGTCGGCCCAGAAGCCGTCGACGACGCCGAGGATCCAGTCGGAGACGGAGCGCCAGGAGTCGTCGAAGCAGGTCTGGTTGACGCCGTCGAACTCGCAGTAGAGGCCTTTGTTGCCGCCGGTCAGCCCGCGCGCGTTCTGGGCCGTCAACCGCACCACCTCCGCCATCGCCAGGGTGACGATCGCGAAGTAGTCGGCGCGCAGGCGCAGGGAGGGCAGGCCGATCAGCACCCCGAACGCCATCGTGATCAGGACCGCCGCCGGCAGCGCCAGCCAGAAGGAGAACCCCGCCTCGAGGACGAGGATCGCCATCGAGTAGCCGCCCACCGCCATGAAGCCGGCCTGGCCGAAGTTGACGATGCCGGTGTAGCCGACGTTCAGCTGCAGGCCGAGCGCGACGACGGCGTAGATGCCGGCGATGACCAGCACGCCGCTCCAGAAGCCGGCGTTGGTGAAGGCCTCGAGCGTGAAGGCGAGCGGCGGCGCGCTCATACCGTCCTCGCCTGGCCGAAGATCCCCTGCGGGCGGATGACGAGGGCGATGATCAACGCGACGAAGCCGAAGGTCACCTTCCAGCGCGGCTCGACGACCAGCGTCGACCACTCGATCACGACGCCCAGCACGAGGCCGGCGGTGAGGGCGCCGAACGGGTTGCCGATGCCGCCGAGGATGACGGCGGCGAATATCGGCAGCAGCAGCTCGAAGCCGAGCTCCGGCCGCAGGTTGGTGAGCGCGCCCGAGAGCACTCCCGCCAGGCCGGCGAGGGCGCCGGCGAAGAGCCAGGTGTAGAGGATCACGCGGCGGGTGTCGATGCCGGCCGTCTCCGCCAGGTCGAGGTCGTCGGAGAGCGCGCGCATCCGCTTCCCCAACAGGCTGAAGCGGATGATCAGCCCGACCGCGACAAGCACGAGGATGCCGACGACGACCACGATCAGCTCCGTCTCGCCGATCCTCAAGCCGAGGAAGCTGACGCTGTCGGTGATGTTGACGTCGAGCGTGCGGATCTCGGTTCCCCAGAACCACTGGATCGTCGCCCGCAGCAGGAAGGCGAGGCCGATCGACATCAGGATCAGCTGCAGGAAGCCGGCCCCCTTGGCCCGCATCGGCCGCCACATCAACCGCTCCGAGAGCAACCCCAGCAGCGCCGTGCTCACCATCGCGAAGAAGATCGCGGCGGCCAGCGGCAGCCCCCAGGTGACGTTCACCAGGTAGGCCATGTAGGCGCCGAAGGTGAGGAAGTCACCGTGGGCGAAGTTGACCAGGCGCAGGATCCCGTAGACGAGGGTCAGGCCGACGGCGCCGAGGGCGTAGATCGTCCCCAGGGTGAGGCCGTTGAGCCCGGTCTGGGCGACGTCATGGAGCCCCTTCGCGCCGACCAGCACCAGCACCATCAGGGCGAGCACGCCGAAGGCGGTCAGGGCCGGACGCTCCCGCGCTAGCTCGCCCATGCGCGCTCTCACTCATCGCGTCTCGAGTAGGGAGACATCTCATCAGCGGTTCTACCCGCAAGCGGGAAAGAGCAAGCGGACGCCCGTTTGCGCGATCGCCGCGAGGGGTAAGATTCAGATGACACAAGGGAGAGAGGTGGATCCCTCTGCTCCCTCGCCATAGGCGCGGCTCTCCGGCGATCCCGGAGTCGCGGCGAACCTGCCCGGTGGAGGCGATCCCGAAGCCCGGCAAAACCGAAAGGCGAAGCGATGACGCTCAGCGAGACGAGCGCGGTAAGCGAGGCCGCCGCCGTGAGCGACCGGCCGGGGCTGATGCATGAGGACCGGGCACGGCTGCTGCGCTACATGGCGACGATGCGGGCGGCCGAGGAACGAAGCCTGGCCCTCTATAAGCAGGGCAAGGTTCCCGGGTCCTTCTACGACGGTCGCGGCCAGGAGGCGATATCGGTCGGGGCGGCGTTCGCGCTCGGGCCCCGCGACCGGGCCTGCATCCTCCACCGCGACCTCGGCGCCCACTTCGTGCGCGGCCTGACCCCGGAGCGATACCTCGCCAACTACATGGGCAGGGCCGGCGGGGTGACCGGCGGCAAGGACGGCAACATGCACTTCGGCGACCGCGCGCTCGGCTGCGTCGGGATGGTCTCGATGCTGCCCGACATGGCCCAGGTCGCGAACGGGATGGCCCTCGCCTACAAGATGCGGGGCGAGCCGCGGGTGGCGATGACGTTCTTCGGCGAGGGCTCGACCGCCAACGGGCAGTGGCACGAGGCGATGAACTTCGCCGGCATCCATCGCCTGCCGGTCGTCTTCGTCCTCGAGAACAACCGCTTCGCCTACTCGACGCCGAACGAGCTCGAGTTCGCGGTCGACCCGGTCGAGCGGGCCGCCGGCTATGGCTTCCGGGGAGTGAGCGTCGACGGCAACGACGTCGAGGCGGTGTTCGAGGCGGCGCACGCCGCCGTCGAGCGCGCCCGCGGGGGCGGCGGGCCGACCTTGATCGAGTGCGAGACGATGCGCATGCACGGGCACGGCGCCCACGACGACATGAGCTACGTGCCCGACGGGATGCTCGAGGAATGGGAGCAGCGCGACCCGATCAAGCGTTACGCGGAGCGGCTCGTCTCCGCGCTCGGCTTCGCCGCGGACGAGGTTGCCGAGATCCGCGAGCAGGTTCGCTCCTACGTCGCCGAGTGCGCCGAGCAGGCGCTGGCGTCGCCGCTGCCGGACCCCGCGATCGCGACCGAGGGCGTCTTCGCCGAGCGCTGGGAGCCGCTGGGCGATGGCGAGGCGCCGTGGTCGGGCTGGGATCGGCGATGACCGAGATGACCTATCTCGAGGCGATCTCCGACGCGCTGCGGACGGAGATGCGTCGTGACGAATCGGTCTTCTGCCTGGGCGAGGACATCAGCGCCCTCGGCGGCGCCTTCAAAGTGACCGAGGGCTTCGCCGCGGAGTTCGGCACCGAGCGCGTGCTCGACATGCCGCTGGCCGAGAACGCGATCGTCGGCGCGGCGACCGGCGCCGCGATCGAGGGCATGCGTCCCGTCTGCGAGATGCAGTTCGCCGACTTCATCGCCTGCGGCTTCGACCAGCTCGTCAGCGTCGCCGCGAAGCTGCACTACCGGCAGGGGGTCGCGGTTCCGATCGTCGTCCGGCTGCCGTCGGGCGGCGGCTTCTCCGGCGGCCCCTTCCACTCCCAGAACCCGGAGGCTTGGTTCCTGCAGGCGCCGGGGCTGAAGGTGCTGGCTCCCGCCACCGCCGCGGACGCCAAGGGGCTGCTGGCGAGCGCGATCCGCGATCCCAACCCGGTCTGCTTCCTCGAGCACAAGGGCCTCTATCGCCACGTCCGGGGGGAGGTCCCGGAGGGGGAGCACACGGTGCCGATCGGCAAGGCGCGGGTGGCCCGCGAGGGCTCGGAGCTGACGGTGATCGCCTACGGCTCCTCGGTTCACCTCGCCCTCGAAGCGGCCGACCAGCTCGACGAGGACATCGAGGTGCTCGATCTGCGCAGCCTCTGCCCGCTCGACAGCGAGGCGATCCTCGCCGGCGCGCGCAAGACCGGCAAGGTGCTGATCGCGCACGAGGCGACCCGCGCCTGCGGCGCCGGGGCGGAGGTGGCGGCGCTGATCGCCGCGGAGGCCTTCGAGGACCTCGACGCCCCGATCCAGCGCCTGACGACGCCGGACGTGCCGATCCCGTTCAGCCCCCCGCTCGAGCAGGCGGTGCTCCCCCAGCTCGACGACCTGAAGGAGGCGTGCCGTGAGCTCCTCGCGTACTGACGCCGCGATCGTCGCGGTCTCGATGCCGCAGATGGGGATCTCGGTCGCCGAGGGGACGATCCTCGAGTGGCGCAAGCGCCCGGGCGACTGGGTCGAGGCCGACGAGGCGCTCTGCGACGTCAGCACCGACAAGGTCGACGTCGAGGTTCCCTCCCCCACCTCCGGCCGCCTCGAGCGGATCCTGGTCGAGCCGGGCGAGACGGTTGCGGTGGGGACGCCGCTGGCCGAACTCGACACCGCCGCGGAGCCCGGCGAGGCGCACCCGCAGGAGTCGCCGCCCGCGGAGGAGGATCGCTCGCGGGTCTACTCGCCGGTCGTGCGCAGGATCGCCGCGGAGCACGGGGTCGATCTCGAGCAGGTCGAGGGCGGCGGCGTCGGCGGGCGGGTGCGGAAGGCGGATCTGCTGGCCTTCCTCGAGGACGGCGGGGCGAAGGAGGAGCCGCGGGAGCGGCCGCCGCGCATCGAGGCGCCCGCTCGGGCCGAGCCGCGGCCGGCCGCGACCGAGGAGCTAACCGGGCCCATCCGCCGCGAGCGAATGTCGCCGATGCGGGCCCAGATCGCCCGGCACATGCTCGAGAGCCGCCGCGGGGCGGCGCACTGCACGACGATCGTCGAGGTCGACTTCTCGCATGTCGCCCGCCGGCGCCAGGAGCTGCGCGAGGCGATGGCGCGCCGCGGCGTCAACCTCACCTACCTCGCCTTCGTCGCCCGCGCGACCGTCGCCGCCCTGGAGCGGCACCCGATCCTCAACGCGTCGATCGACGGCGAGGAGATCGTCTACCACGACGACGTCAACCTCGGGATCGCCGTCGCCCTCGAGAGCGGCTTGATCGTGCCCGTGATCCGCCAGGCGCAGCGGCTCAGCCTCGAGGGCCTGGCTGCGGCGATCGGCGACCTGGCGACGCGCGCTCGCGAAAAGCGGCTGCACCCCGACGAGGTCCAGGGCGGAACGTTCACGATCACCAATCCCGGCCGGTTCGGGGCGGTGCTGGCGACGCCGATCGTCAACCAGCCCGAGGTCGCGATCCTCGACCTGGAGGCGATCGTCAAGCGAGCGGTCGTCGTCGAGCGCGACGGCGACGAGGCGATCGCGATCCGCCCGATGTCCTACCTCTGCATGTCGTGGGACCACCGCGCGCTCGACGGCGCCGAGGCGGCCCGCTTCCTCGCCGGGATCAAGGCAGGGCTCGAGCAAGGGGACCCCGAATGACGCGCTCACCACAGGGGCCTGTCTCCGCCGCGCGGCTCGCGGAGCTGGCCCGCGGCCATGAGGATCTGCGGGTCGTCCCCGGCCCCCGCAGCGGCGCCACGATCGCGATCGCCGTTCATTCCACCGCCCTCGGCCCGGCGCTCGGCGGCGTGCGGATGTGGCACTACGGCTCCTCCGCGGATGGCGTCGCCGACGCCCTGCGGCTGGCGCGGGCGATGACCTACAAGGCCGCCGCCGCCGGGCTCGACCTCGGGGGCGGCAAGGGCGTGATCTGCACCCCGACGCCGGCGCGGCCCACGGGCGAGCTGCGGCGGCGGATGCTGCTCGACTTCGGCGACGCGGTCGAGTCGCTCCAGGGGCGCTACGTGACCGCGGAGGACGTCGGCACCGGGGCCGCCGACATGGTCGCGATCGCCGAGCGGACCGCCCATGTGGTCGGCCTGCCGGCAGAGCACGGGGGCAGGGGCGATCCCAGCCCGCTGACCGCGCGGGGGGTGCTTGCCGCGATCGGCGCCTGCCTCGAGCATCGCTTCGGCGACGCATCGGTGTTCGGCGTCCGGATCACCGTGGTCGGCGTCGGCAGCGTCGGCAGCCGGCTCGCGCGAATGCTCGCCGCCGCCGGCGCCGAGCTCACCGTCTCGGACATCGATCCCACGCGCGAGGCGCTGGCGGAGGAGCTCGGGGCGAAATGGATCGATCCAGAGGAGGCGATCGCGGCGGACTGCGACGTGCTCGCCCCCTGCGCCCTCGGCGGCGCGATCGACGCGGCGACGATCGAGCGCCTGCGCTGCCAGATCGTCTGCGGGTCCGCTAACAACGTCCTCTCCGACGAGCGGCTGGCGGACGAGCTGGCGCAACGCGGAATCCTCTACGCACCCGACTTCATCGCCAACGCCGGCGGCCTGATCAACGTCTGCGCGGAGCTGCAGGATCTGGACGATCTCGAGGCTCTGCGCCTCGTCGACCAGATCGGCCCGACCGTGCGACGAATCCTCGAGGCGGCTGACCGCAAGGGGGCGACCCCGCTGCTCGCGGCCCAGGAGCAGGCACTGGAGCGCCTGCGGGCAGCGGCGGTCGCGGTCGCCTAGGACCGCCGTCGGCCTTCGCCGCGGGGTCATGCCCAGGTAGGACTGACCGGGGGCGAGACGTCAGCCGATCACGGACGGGTGATCGCAGGTTGGAAGGCGAAGTTCAAACGCGTTGCCATCTGGAAAGGTGAGGACGACAACCCTCGAGTACCAAATCAGTCCTTCATCGCAGGCAATCCGCCGGTAGGCGATTACTCGGACGGCCCTTCCATCGCGCATGTCTTCTCCGTAGGCAGCCCGGGTCGGGTTGGCACCCCAATGGCCCCATTTCATGCCCTCGATCTGAATTCCCACCACTCGCTTTCCCCGGTATCCCCGGAGGTGACACCGACTCGGACGGGCCTGAGCGGTGAAGCGACCGGTCTCCGGGTGGAAGCAGGCGATTACGGGGCCGGACTTCGCGGGCGGCCGAGCATTCGCGAGTGCAGGAGAAATAAATAGCAGGAGGGCCAAGCTGACAACGAGTGCCACGCGGAAGAGCTTGGCGAGCGAGTGCGCCTGGGTGTTTCCACATAGCACTAAACTATCCGCGAAACTCGGAGTAGGTGTCAACCGGTCGCGGATGCACCGCAGGTTGGGAGGCGAAGATCGAACCATCTGCCTTTCCCCGGGAAGACGACAACGACCCGTGAGTACCAGATTAGCCCTTCATCGCAGGCGGTCCGCCGGTAGGCGATTACTCGAACGGCCGTTCCATCGCGCGTGTCTTCTCCGAAGGCCGCCCGGGTCGGGTTAGCGCCCCAATGGCCCCACTTCATGCCCTCGATCGGAATTCCCACAACTCGCTTTTCCCGGTACCCCCGAAGGTGGCACCGACTCGGGCGGGCCTGAGCAGTGAAGCGACCGATCTCCGGGTGGAAGCAGGCGATTACGGGGCCGGACTTCGCGGGCGGCCGGGCATTCGCGGGCGAGGGCGGCCCAGACAGCATCAGAGCCAGGCCGAGAGCGACCATCGAGCAGAAGAGTACGGCTGAGTGTTTTCCCATGGTCATTTAAACCATCCCAGAGGCGTAGGTCACCGCTGCATGGCGTGGCCCCCTCCGGGCGGCGCGGCTTACAGGATGCACGCGCAGGACAAGTAGCTAGCGAGGCAACGTCCTGAACGTTTTATCCTTGCCATAGGTTTTCCCGCCCTCGTTCGTCGCGACCAAACGGAAGTGATAGGTAATTCCGGGACGCAGACCATACACCCCCTGTTCGACTTCCGAGGAGTGGCGTCCAGCATAGAATTCTTCGGGTGGTCCTGGCGGAAACCATCGTCCGTAGGACTTCGTTCTTCCGACTTGGAACTGAGCGGTAGTCGAGGAGCCACGAGCATTGACGAACCCTATGAGTACCGCTTCCGTCTTGACGATCCCGTAAGCAAAGGCAGTCCGTGCGTAAGGCGATGGAGGTCCGGCCGGTTCGTCAGCCGCCTCGGCGCTAGCGATTTGCCCACTTGCACCGAATGCGAGGATCGCTGTAGCGGTCGCAGCAGCTAGAGAAAGCTGTAGACGACTCGAGCGCGCGCCCAACCGCTTTACGGGCGGCCAATCACATACTTCGTGAGCCCCGTCGTGGAGCCCGCGCCAGATACGACATAGTCGCGGTTGCCGTCCTGCAGAGATAGCGCCTCCGGCCCCACTCACGGCGGCCAACTCGGCCAACTCGTCACGAACCATTGGTCGCTGCCGGCTTCCGAGCGCAGGTGCGCTACAGGATCCGTGACAAGAACCAGGACAGCAAGGACAATGACCACGCCTATAACGACGTGCAACCAATTGAAATGCCTTGCCCTGAGCGCAGGGAGCGCCGCCAAAAGGAAGGCGAACACGCCCAGGCCACAGACCGTCGCGAATGACTGCCTAGCGGATTCTTGAGATGGCGTCGTACAGACCGGGAATTCGCCGTGGCATTCCGGGCCATCGATCCCGCTGAGCAGAGAGACGCCGGTAACGATCAAAATCGCCGCCGCGATGGCACCAAGGAACACCACGACCCTACGGGCCACCCGCCGCTCTGTGACGTGAGCATCGCTACCCCGGACCCGAACTTTCTCCATTGAAGGAGACCGTAATCGATGTCGTAAATGGTTTTGGTGGTCTGACGCTCCACCACGATCCTTCACTTTGTGGGACGCGGCGGACCGCGCCGTGACCGTGCACCGGTACTCGACCCGCGAGGAGCGCTCTGGCCTCGTGCTCGCGCGCTATCGACTGCGGAGCTGAGGCGGCTCTGGGATGAGAGCCCGAGCGGTCGCCGCCCCGCGGCCCGCCTATGGGCCGAGCAGGTAGCGGGCGAGGAGGTATCCGCCCCGAGCCTGGTCCGGCGCGGTGATCAAGGCGGAGAGCAGGAGGCGGCCCTGGGGGTCGAGGGTGGCCGCGGTCGAAGTGACTTCGAGCGGTTCGGGGACTGCCGTGATGATCCAGCCGCCTTCGCCGAAGGAGGGATCCATACGGCCGTCGGGCAAGAGTCGCGCGACGGCGAGGGAGGGGTGCTTTGGCCCCTTCGTCCCGCTGAAAGGGTCGTCCCGACCGAGGAAGCCGGCGAGGAGGACCCGGCCCTGCGCGTCGGCCGCCACCGGGCTCACGTGGTTGCCCACCGCGAGCGGCAGCCGCACGCCGGCCGTGCCAGCGCGGCCGAAGCCGGGGTCGAGGTCCCCCGAGGGGCGCAGGCGGGTGACCCGGAGCGTGTGCCGGTGCTGGTCGGCGAGGAAGATCGCGCCGGAGTGCGCGACGAAAGATTGGTCCGCCCGCTTGAAGGCCTGGGTGCCCCGGGGGCCGAAGCCCCACATCCGCCGCCCGTCCTCGCGCAGGCGGACCAAGGTGGTGCCGCCGCGGCATTCCGGTTCGGGGTGCACGAGGCTGCCGACGCCGATCACGGGGCGGTCGCGGCCGTCGATGCCGAGGCCGGGGAAGCGGGTGAAGCCGATGATCGGGGCGAGCCCGTCGCCGCCGCCGAAGGAACGGTCGGTCTGACCGGCCTCGGTCAGCCGCACCACCGCCCGCGGGTACATGGTGCGAACCCCCTTTGCGTAGCAACCGCCGTAGACCTCGATCACTCCGGCCACGAGAACGGGACGGTCGCGTGAATCGACGCTGCCGGCCAGGGCGGTGACCCTCGGGAGGTGACGGGAGAACCGCGAGCGCAGCCCGAATCCAGACCGGATGAAGCCCCTGCCCCCGCCGAACGTCGGATCGGGCCTGCCCTGCGGGGTGAACCGCAGCACCACCGCCCAGCTCTCCGGCAGGCGTTCGCTCGTGATCGGCCCTGGATAGATCGAGCCCTGGGTTTCGGTTTCCTGGCCGAAGACGAGCAGGCGCCCCTCGCTGTCGACGACGAAGTCACCCGGGAAGAAGCGTCGCTCTTCGATGGCCGGAGCCTGTCCGACGTCCAGCTTGCCGCCTTCGCCAAAGGCAGCGTCGGGGGTGCCTTCCGGGTCGAAGCGAAGCGTAAATCCGCCGACCTGGCTCACCACCGCCGATCCATCCGGAGCGACGCCGAGTTCGACGGGAAGCCCCTCCGCGGCCAGGTCGAGGGCCGTCGTGGCAAATCCCCCTGCGCCGAAGGCCGGGTCGAGGCCGCCGGCTCCGGCCTGGGCGGCGGCGGGCATCGCGCAGGCGAAAAGCGTCAGAGCGGCGCAAGCAGCTCGGGCGACCCTGATGGCGGCGGGGCGCACGCTCATGGGAACGTACCCTCGAATTCGGATTCGGCTTCGTGTTGGAATGCGAACCAGGATTTGCGGTATTTACCGTGCCCACGGGTCTTCCGTTTGCCGCTGGGCCTTTCGACTTCCGCCAGATCTTCACGCAGTCCGGAGCTCATCGACCAGTCGTTGGGTTCCCCGTAGAAGTGGTCCTGGATGTTGTAGTAGGGCACCGAGTCGCGATGAAGCTAGAAGCCGCTAGTGGAGCGACGCGAACCTGAGCGGCTATAACTACCAAATCGCCGGACGATAAACGCGAGGTCAGCCGATCACTAACGGGTCGTCGCAGGTAGGAAGACGCAGCTCAAAAAAGACGCCGGTTCCACGGAAGTTAGCAATAGCCCTTGAGTACCAGTAACGACCATCGTTGCAGATATGACGTCCGTAGGCGATTACTCTGACGCCTTCTCCAGTTGACACATGGCGTCCAAAGGATCCTCGCGTCCGGCTCTCGCCCCAACCCCTCCACGTTAAGCCCTGAACCGGAACTGAGGCAAAATGCCTTCCGGGACCTCGGTATCCCTTGATCACGCACCGGTCGGGATGAAATGCGCCGGTAAAGCGACCGATCTCTTTATGGAAACAGGCGATCACGGCCGGAGACTTCTTCGAGGCCAGCACGTCCGCTGAGAACAACAGGGCACCCGAAAGCAAAGCCAGCAGGAGAGCGATAACCGAAGCATTAGTTGCCACGGCCTTGCTGTCCTCAATTCTATGCTTGAAGATCAAATTAGCCTCCGCCATTCCAAGTACAAATGTCCTACGGACACGTTTTTCCTTCTGCAAGGCATCTATATGCGGTCCAGGCGGGCCGTTTCTTGCTCTGCAAATCCAGCAGACCCGAGTGGTAGTCCCAAATCGGTTCAGAAATATGGGTGATCGCAGGTTGGAAGGCCAAGACCGAACCATCTGCCTTTCCCAGGGATGACGACGACGACCCGCGAGTACCAGGTTAGCCCTTCATCGCAGACGGTCCGCCGGCACTTCGGATTCTGGACGTCCACGCGTCTGCCCAGGCCGGAGCTGCACGGATCTGAACAGCAGGTCGGAAGGGCCTAGCCAGCGAGGCCGTCTTATAGAGGTGTAAGTGCAGACGCGTCGCTGGATGCAGGGATGAAGCCGCCGGGTCGAGCCTGTAGAGCGGATCGACGAAAGCAGCTCGGCGGCGGAAGCGACATCCACTTCCCAGCCCCGATGTCAGCCCGCTGACACGCTGCTGGGTCTTCGCGCTCTTCCATCGCCGCGAATGCCAAGCAATTGGCAGCGGGCCGCGCTTAGGTGGCGGATGCCTCTACTGGCGGATGCCTTACTGTGTGACGCGGTGCGCCGGGAAGACTGGTCGGCAACACTCGTCGTCGACCCCGAAAGGCTCCATTGGCAATCGCCATAGCCACCTTCCTGATCGCCCTGGGGGCGATCGCCAGCGAGAAGATGCACCGCACCACCGTCGCCTTGCTGGGCGCCGCGATCGTCGTCCTCTTCGTCGGCGACTTCTCCCAGGAGCAGGCGATCGAGTCGGTCGACTTCAACACGATCGGCCTCCTGGTCGGGATGATGATCCTCGTCTACCTGACCCAGCAGACGGGGGTCTACGACTACGTGGCGATCCGGGCCGGCCAGCTCTCGGGCGGGCGGCCCTTCGCAACGACGATGGCCCTGGCGGGGACGACGGCGCTGCTCTCGGCCTTCCTCGACAACCTGACCACGATCCTGCTGATCGCGCCGATCACCTTCCTGCTCGCCGACGCCCTCGACATCGAGGCGGTGCCGCTGCTGATCATCGAGGTGATGGCGTCGAACATCGGCGGCACCGCGACCCTGATCGGCGACCCGCCGAACATCATCATCGCCGGCGCCACCGGGCTCAGCTTCAACGCCTTCATCGTCAACCTGGCGCCGATCGTGATCGTCACCTTCGCGGTGGTGATTCCGCTGCTCTACCTCGTCTTTCGCTCGCGCCTGCAGGTAGAGGAGAAGAACCGCAAGGCGGTGATGGAGCTGAACGCGCTGGCCTCGATCCGCGACCACGATGAGCTGCGCCGCACCGGTCCGGTCCTGCTGCTCACCGTGCTGGCTTTCTTCGCCCACCAGCAGCTGCACATCGAGCCCGCCACGGTCGCGCTGAGCGGCGCCGCCGTCGGCCTGCTGGTGACCAGGGTCAAGCTCGAGGACGCGCTCGCCCACCTCGAGTGGACGACGCTCTTCTTCTTCGTCGGGCTCTTCGTGATGGTCGGCGCCCTGGAGGCGACCGGGGCGATCGGCCACATTGCCGACGCCGTCAAAGACCTCACCGGCGGCGACCGCACCGCCGAGCTGATCGGCATCACCTGGATCGCCGCGCTCGGCTCCGCCGTGGTCGACAACATCCCCTTCACGACGGCGATGATCCCGGTCGTCAAGGAGCTCCAGCAATCGGCCGGGGCGAACGGCGACGACGCCTACTGGTGGTCGCTGGCGCTCGGCGCCTGCTTTGGCGGCAACGCGACGATGATCGCCGCCGCCGCCAACGTCGCCGCCGCCGGCATGGCCGAGCGGGCGGGCACCCCGATCGGCTTCGTCACCTTTCTCAAGGTCGGCATCCCTGCGACGATCATCTCGATCGCGCTCGCCACCGCATACATCCTCATCCGCTACGTAGCGCTCTAGGGGGAACCATGCCGGACTCGATCGTCAAGCAGACCATCCGCGAGATCGACCCGCTCGGCGCCGACGAGCTGATCGGCCCGGCGGCGCGGCACCTGATCGAGCTGGAGCTTCCGGCGCTGCCCGCGGTCGAGCCCGACGGGCGCTTCGCCGGGATCTTCGGCGAGCGCGAGTTCATGGCCGCCCTCTTCCCCGGCTACATGGGCGACCTGCGCTCGGCGGCGATGGTCTCGCGCTCGGTCGACGAGACGATCGAGCGGCGCAGCGACTGCAGCGCCGAGCCGATCCGGCGCTACCTGACCACCGACCACGTCACGGTCGACGACGAGTACTCCGACACCCAGCTCGCCGAGCTGTTCCTCCACCACCGGGTGCTGATCGTCCCGGTCGCGACCGCGGGGAAGGTGCACGCGATCGTCACCCGCAGCGACTTCTTCGCAGCGCTGGCCGGGCGCTTCGGCGCCATCGCCGAGGACCGCGGCGACCCGCCCGCCTGATGCTCGGCTCGGCCCTGCCCCTGGCGGCGACCAGCGACACCGCCAGCATCCTCGCCGACCTCTTCTTCGTCCTGCTCGCGGCCAAGCTCGGCGACGAGGTCTTCAAGCGAATCGGCCAGCCGGTGATCGTCGGCGAGATCCTCGGCGGCGTCCTCGTCGGCCCCTCGGTGCTCGGCCTGGTCGAGGTCGGGGAGGTGCTGCGGGTCTTCTCCGAGCTCGGGGTTGTCGTCCTCCTCTTCTGGGTTGGCCTGGAGACGCGCCTCTCGGAGATGAAAGCCGTGGGACGGATCGCCGCCGGCGTCGGCGCGGCCGGGGTCGTGGTGCCGTTCCTCGCCGGAATCGCCTTCGGCCTGGCGCTGGGCGAGAGCTCGGAGACCAGCGTCTTCCTCGGCGCCGCCCTGGCCGCGACCAGCGCCGGGATCACCTCGGCCACCTTCCTCGACCTCGGCATCGCCAAGACCCGGGCCGCCCGCACCGTCCTCGGCGCCGCCGTGGTCGACGACATCCTCGCCCTGATCCTGCTCTCGGTCGCCGTCGGCATGGCCGCCGACGGCGGCGTCGACGCGGGCAAGATCGCCCTGGCGCTGGCGGTCGCCACCGCCTTCGTCGGCTTCGTCGCCCTCGGCGGCACCCGCCTGCTGGCGCGCTGGCCGCGACTGCTGCACGCGCCCCGCTTCTCCGAGTCGCCGCTGCTGCCGGCGGTGATCGTCTGCCTCGGCCTTGCCGCCTTCGCCGCCAACATCGGCCTGGCAGCCCTGATCGGCGCCTTCCTGGCGGGAATGATCGTCGCCGAGACCAAAGACCACGGCTCGATCGAGGAGGAAGTGAAGCCGCTCTACGCCTTCTTCCCACCCTTCTTCTTCGCCTTCATCGGAATCGAGCTCGATCTCGGGGCCCTGATCGACGGCTACGCCCTCTTCCTCCTGGTCACGATCACGCTGCTGGCCGCCCTGGCCAAGTTCGGCCCCGCCTATCTTGCCGCGCGCGGCCTGGGCAGGCGCGAAGCGACGATCGTCGGCGTCGGCATGGTCCCCCGCGGCGAGGTGGGCATCGTCATCGCGGCGATCGGCGCCGCCGAGGGGGTGGTCGACGCGGAGCTGTTCGCCGTCGTCGTCGGGATGTCGATCCTGACGACGCTGCTGGCGCCGTTCGCGTTGCGGAGACTCAGCAGCCCGTAGACGCGCGTTGAGATAGCCGAAGCGCTTGCGCTCACAGAGGTTCTCCGTGGAGGCCCTTTGGGTCGACGGCGCTGCCAACATCGTCCTCGGGGGATCGGCATGAACAAGCGGGGCGCCTTCGCCACCGCAGGTGGAGCTGAAGGGCTGCGGCACGCTGATCGCCGCAGGCCGAGGGGAAGTCGCGACGCGAAGCCCTGCGCTGCCTCAAACGCCACCTGGCCCGCCGGGTCTGGCGCTGTTGATTGATTCTGAAAGAGAGATACCCCCGACCACCGTCGAAACTCAGAGAGGCGCACCGGCGACGCATTTGGGTGGCCACTTGGCATAGGAGCAACCGCATATCCTTGCTCATCTCAAAGAACTGCGCGAACCAAATCAACGCTGGAAATCCCTGGAAATGCCCATCTTCTTGCGCACCCAGGAGGTCGGCGGTTCGAATCCGGCTCGTCTACAAAAGGCCCCGCACAGCGGCGCTTTCTGCGTTTCGGGATCGAGAGGGATCGGCCGACATCGCGCTCCATTTCAGCACTAGCGGCTGAATTGGTGGGTGCCTTGGATTACTGCCGATCCCGGAGGAGTGCTTCTACCGAAGGCGAAAGCTAATCGGTGAGCCTCGCCGCGAATCTTTCTTCGAAGACCTTGGGCTTGACCGGAGCCGTGGATCTTGCTGCCGCAGTGCTCCAGGACTTAAAGGGTATGCAGACCTCGGACCTTGGCGTTCTGAATTCTCCGCTGATTCTTCGAACGGTCGCGCCGAGCAAAGGTAGCCCGGTGGCGCTCCGTCCGTTGAACTCATATCTATTCATTGAAGATCCCGCCGAGTATGTAGTTGCTGCCTCCAAGTTCATCGCGCTGATGCGACAGCTCAATCGCGCGAAAGGAAAACTCGGCGGCAAGCAACTGGGTGAGGTCAAGGCAGAACGCCTCGTGAGTCGAACTCTCTATACGACTGTTCAGGCCATGGGTGTAGGGATGGACGTAATGCTCCCTCCCAACCAAGCTAAAAAGAACTTTGGGATGCGCTTTGAGGAGGTAGTAGAGGCACTCTTTGCAGATCTAGGCCTCGGGAAGTCGCCCCTCAACTTGGCACTTCCATATGAGGTGGCATCGGGCGAGCAGGCCGTTTTTCGAAATCAGGTTGACTTGGTCATATCGCCCACGCCACCACTTTCTTCACGCTCTGACTTCTTGGATCCAAGCGAGGTAGTCGTATCGATAAAGACTTCGAGCAAGGATCGATTTGCGAAGATCTTTCTCGACAAGGAGGTTCTACGGTCGGTGACTGGACAGGAGATTCCTGTCCTCGCGCTTTTTCACAATGACGTTCAGCGTTCCGGCCCTAGCCGAGTATCAGCGACGTTTGTCGCGGGCAACTTCAACGCGTATGTGGAGACTTTTGGCCCCCTGAATGGCGTCTACTACGTAGATCCTCCGCCGCACATCTCAAGAGAGCCATGGAGCAGGCACCTCAAAACCTTCGACGACCTGCTGCTTCACGACCTTTGGAAGATCGTTTTCTAGGACTTCGGATCTACCCGGGATTTATCTCCCGTCGCGTACCAGACTTCTGTTTTTTACCGATGCCGCAGCGGTCGCCTCAAAGGCTTGGACGTTAGCCGCCTCATTTGCTTCGCACGCCTTGAGACGCTCAACGGCATAGCAAAGATATTCCTCGTCAATCTCAGTGCCGAGCCACCGCCGCTCGAGTTTCTCCGCTACGACAAAGGTCGTACCTGACCCCCCGAAGGGGTCAATGACCAAGTCGCCCTTGTTAGTGCATGCCAATACGAATCGTCTGATTAGGTCTTCTGGCTTCTGCGTGGGATGAGGGGTGCTCTCCTGCATCCCGTTGTTTAGCACCGAAATCTCAAATACATCCTTCGGCTTGGCACCCCCAGGGTGCGGCTCCCAAATGTGGGGCTGATTCGAACGGGCAGCCTTTGAACCCAAGACGGAGCTGTGGCCCTGTTTATGACTTGGGTAGCGTTTCGTATGAGCGTTGTACGGCACCCGAACGGCGTCTTGGTTGAATCGAAACTTCTTTGACTTTCGGAAATGCAAAACACTCTCGTGCGCGCGGCCCCAATCGGTTTTCCAAGGTGCATGCTTGTTGCGGTAATGCCAAACGAGCCAACGGCAATGGTTGAAGGACCTATCTCCCGCAACTTTTAGATATGCGAGGTTCTCAGACCATCCGCAGATGAAGGCACTGCCGTGGGCTTTCAGGACCCTAGATAGCTCGGTCATCCATTCATTGCACCAATCGGCATATTCGTCGATTGACCCGAACCGATCCCAATGGACCGCATTCCCCCCATACGGAGGATCGGCGATGGCCAAATCCACCGAACCGGTGTCAAGATTTCTCAGCCAGTCGAGCGCGTCTTCCTGATAGAGCGCGCCCATCGTCGTTTCGTATGCACAGGAGGCCATAGCCGGACGCATCATTTCATTCCTCCCGGCGCATTGAAATGCAAGGTCAAGACCTCGAATCCGTTCTGCCGCTCAGGGCCTGCCGAGCGGCATAATCGCCCGCAATCGGGATGATCCAAGGGTAATCGAGTGGCTAGGGGTATCCCCTGACCACCGGGTCGAATTACCTGCAAATCGATTATTTAACGTTCCGAGCCACCCTGATCACACCAGGAGCCCCGGTTCGAATCCGCCCAGCTCCACCGCAGAAGCCCTGCACGATCCCCGCATCACCCTCCATTCAAGCCGACCCCCGGACCAGATCGCAGGTCGCGTCGAAGCGCTGCCGAGGAACTCGACCGGGACTGACGGCAGGCTTCCCATCCGTGACTCGGGAGCGTTGGATAACTCTGCTGGTCGTCTCTGCGGCGACGGCGATGCTGTTGCTCGACGTGACGGTGGTGAATGTCGCTCTGCCGGCGATCCGGACCGATCTCGATGCGAGCTTCGGCGAGATGCAGTGGGTGATCGACGCTTACGCCCTGACCTTGGCCGCGACGCTCCTCGGCGCCGGCGCCCTGGCCGACCGGATCGGGCGGCGCGCCGTCTTCATCTGGGGGCTGGCGCTCTTCACCGCCTGCTCGGCTCTCTGCGCGGCGGCGATGACGCCGGTTTTGCTCGACCTTGCCCGCGCCGCCCAGGGGGTCGGGGCCGCAGCGATGTTCGCCTCCTCCCTCGCCCTACTGGCGAACGAGTTTCAGGACGAGGAGCGCGGCTTTGCCCTGGGGGTGTGGGGCGGCGTCACGGGGGTCGCGCTGGCGATCGGCCCGCTGGTTGGCGGCGTGCTGACCGATCAGCTGGACTGGCGCTGGATCTTTCTCGTCAACCTGCCGATCGGCGGCCTCCTGATCTGGCTCACGGCGCGTTCCCTGCCCGAGTCGCGCGAGGAGCGACCGCGCTCGCTCGATCTCGCCGGGATGGTCACGTTCGGCGCCGCCTGCTTCCTCGCCACCTACGGCCTGATTCGCGGCAACGAGGACGGCTGGGGCAGCCCGGCGATCGCCGGCTCCCTGGTCGGCGCCGCCGTGCTCCTTGCCGGCTTCGTCGCCATTGAGCGCCGCGCCGAGGCGATGCTGCCGCTCTCGCTGTTCCGCATCCCGGCCTTCACCGGCACGGCGGTGGTCGCCTTCGCGCAGTCGGTCGCCCTCTACCCGCTGCTTCTGTTCGTGGCGATCTACCTGCAGAACGGGCTTGGCCTCTCCCCCACCGAGACCGGCCTGCGAATCCTTCCCCTCACCCTCGTGCTCGTCGTCGTCGCGCCGATCTCGGGCCGGCTCACGAACCGCTGGGCGCTGCGGGTGCCGCTGACGGCGGGGCTGGTCCTGATCGGCGCCGGGCTTCTGCTGATGCGCGCCGTCGACGTCGACAGCGAATGGACGGCGCTCCTGCCGGGCTTGCTGGTCGGCGGGCTGGCGATCGGGGTGATCAGCCCGGCGCTTGCGGCGGCGATGGTGAGCGTCCTGCCGGTCGAGCGCAGCGGGCTTGCGTCGGGGATAAACAACACCTTCCGCCAGCTCGGGATCGCAATCGGCATCGCCGGCCTCGGCGCGATCTTCGAGCACCAGGTAAGGGAGGCGCCGGCCCTGCGGGCCGGCATCGTCGCCGGGCTCGATTCCGTGCTCCTCGTCGCCGCCGCGGTCGCCTTCGCCGCCGCTGTCCTGGCCTGGCCGCTGCTGGGTTCGCAGCGCTCGACCACGTCGTGAGCGCCGTTGGTTCGTCCCCAGCCAAATGGGTAGAGAAGTTGATCGGGTGGAGAGATCGGCGGTTGAAACCGCACGGCTCTCTGAGCTCGAGGGCTACGCCCCAGGAACTGAAACCCAACCAAGGAGCTCGTCTTGACCATCGTCGGAATCCTCATCGTCATCATCCTGATCCTGCTCGCTATCTATCTATTCCGCCGAGTCTTCTAGGGGGCGACGAATATGACCTTTGCGGGAAGCATCTTCCTGATCGCGGTCGGCGCGATCCTGCGCTACGCCACCAATTTCCACGTCAAGGGCCTGGATCTGGAGACGATCGGCCTGATCCTGATGATCGCCGGCGTCGTCGGCCTGGCGATCGCGATCTGGCAGTGGGCCGTCTGGTCTCGCCGTTCCAGGCAAGCCGAGGTTCTGGTCGACGATCGCAGGGCGGTGGACCCCGAGTATCGCGACCCTCCGCCGCGCTGAGGACCAGCGCGAGCTTCGGTGCGCCGGCGTGATCTCCAAGGGAGGTAATCCCTGACGTATCCGGGATTTCGCCGTTCTAGATACGAAGGCTTGCCAGCCCCGGGCCTGATCTGCCTCGGAAGGGGCCACGTGATCAAGCGAGAGGAGATCGAGATGAGACGGCGATGCCACCGCACGCGACTGGGTTGGACGGCCAAGCTTCCGCTGGGCGCCACGCCCCTGCTCGTCCTATCGATCGTCGCCTTCGCCTTCGCCTTCGCCTTCGCGGGTGCGGCTGCCGCGGCCCAGCCAGGCTCGTCGGATCTGAGGATCGTGAAGTCCGACAGCCCGGACCCGGTGCGCGTGGGAGCGCAGCTGACCTACACGATCGCGGTCGAGAACCTCGGCCCCAGCCCGGCCACGGGCGTAACGGTGAGCGACCAGCTCGCGAACGACGTCGACCTCGTCTCCGCCGCCGGCCCGGCGGGAGCCTGCGCGGTGCAGGGAAGGAAGCTCACCTGCCCAATCGGCGTCCTGGCGCCGATCGGCGTCAACTACAGCGGCAGCCCAGCCAGTGTCACCATCGTCGTCGTGCCACGCAAAGCCGGCACGATCCGCAACACCGCGACCGTCAAGGGCGATCAGAAAGATCCCGCCAAAGCGAACAACAAAGCCACCGCCAGCACCCGCGTCCTCGGCGCCGTTACCTGCCGTGGCCTGACGGCGACCGTCAGCGGCACTCCCGGAGACGACCTCCTGCTCGGTACGCCGGGCCCCGATGTGATCGCTGCGCTCGGCGGCAACGATCGCATCCTGGCGCGGTCGGGGCGCGACTTGATCTGCGCCGGGGCCGGCCACGACTATGTCAATGCCGGAACCGCGGCAGACCTTGCTTTCGGCGCGGGCGGTCGGGACCAGCTACTCGGCAGCGGTGGCCCTGACTTCCTCAAGGGCTCAGGCGGCAACGACGTGCTCAAGGGCAACCGCGGCGCCGACCGCCTGCGCGGTGGCCGCGGCTTCGACCGCTGCCGCGGCGGCGCGGGCGCGGACTCGAGCAGAGGTTGTGAGCGCTAGGAGGGACTAGCCCAGGGTGGCACCCTCGACCGAAGCCGATGGCTCCACGTCCGGTAGGCGCAGCATCCGGAAGGAGTTGAAGAGGCCGAGGAGCCCGGCGAGGATCGGGATCAGCAGGGCCACCTGGAGCGAGCGATTCGTCGCGTCGGTGTTGATGCGGAGGATCTCGGCGCGAACCGCCGGCGGCTCCTCGGCGAGCAGTCGCTCGAGCTGGGTGTTGCTGACGACTTCGGCGTCTTCGTCCAGCTTGGTGGCGATCTGCTGCTGCTGCGGGGGTGGGATCGTGTCGCTCGCCTCGGTCATGTTGGTGAAGCTGAGCGAGAGGACGGCCAGGAGGATGCCGCCGGCCATGGCCAGGCCGAACGACAGCCCGAAGGACCCCGCGGCGGAGTTCACTCCCGCCGCCTCGCTGATCCGCTCCTCGTCGATCGGGGCCAGGGTGTAGTTGTTGAGCTGGGACACCAGCAGGCCCAGCCCGGCCCCGGCGATCGCCAGGGGGATGACGAGGTGCCAGCCGGAGTCCGCCGCGGGCACGAGCGGGACCAGCAGCGCCATGCCGATCGTGCTGAGGGCGAAGCCCAGCCTGATGATCGCGGCCGGGCGCCGGCCCCCCGCCCGCCGTCCCGCCAGGATGGCCGCCGCGAACATCGTCAGCGAGAGCGGCGCCAGGGTCAGGCCGGTCTGCATCGCGTCGTACTCGAGCGAGATCTGCAGGAAGATCGGCAGCGCGATCATCGCCCCGCCCAGGGTGATGTTCTGCAGCGTCTGCTGGGAGATCCCGAGCTTGAAGTGCGGCAGCCGGAACAGGTCCGGGTCGAGCAGGGTCACCTCCCCCTCGCGCTCGCGCCGGACCAGCCAGCGGGCCAGCGCCACCAGCGCCAGCGCCCCGATGCCGATGATCAGCCCGACGAACTCCCCTCCCTCCTGCCAGACCAGGATGCCGAGGACGACGCCGCCCATGCCGAGGACGGAGAGGAAGGCCCCGGTGACGTCGATGCGCCGGGCCCCGGTGAACGGCACGTCGCGGATCAACTTGACGTTGAGCAGCACGATCGCGATCACGACGAGCTCGAGCAGGAAGCCCACCCGCCAGGAGAGGAAGGTGGTGACGAAGCCGCCGAGCAGCGGCCCGACCGCGGCGGCGACGGCGGCCGAGGCGCCGACCAGCGCGTACGCCTTGGTCCGCGCCGCGCCCTCGAAGTTGCCGCGGATCAGGGACTGCATCGCGGGCAGCAGCAGCGAGGCGCCGAGGCCGCCCGTGATCGCCCAGAAGACGACGATCGCGGTCAAGTCCTGGGCCAGCGTCATCGCCAGGGCGCCGGTCGCGTAGCCCAGCAGGCCGAGCACGAAGGCGCGCTTGCGGCCGATCAGGTCGCCGACCTTGCTGCTGATCAGGATGAACGCCGCCGAGACCAGGGCCTCGAGCGCGATCGCCGACTGGACCCCGCTGACCGTGGTGTCGAGATCCTCGACGACGGCGGAGATCGAGACGTTCATCAACGAGGTGTCGACGACCAGCACGAACATCGCCATCGCCAGCAGGAAGGCCAGCCGCGAGCTGCCGGCTCCCTCCTCCGGGGCGGTGGCGCTCCCCGCCGGCGTCACGGGCTCGGCTCGGCGGCCGCAGCCGGGCCGGGCTCCGCTCGCTCCGGCGCGGAGGAGCGCGGGATCTCGGCGGAGATCTTGACCGCGGCGGCGACCAAGGGAGCGCCGAGGACGAGGCCGATGGTGCCGAAGAGGCAGCCGGCGGCGATGGTGACGATGAGGACGGCGAGCGGGTGGAGGCCGAGGGCGGCGCCGTAGGCGACGGGCTGCACCAGCTGCTGGAAGATGCCGTTGGCGAGGAGGACGACGACCGCGATCGCCAGCGCCGCCTCGGGCCCCTGGCCGCCCAGCGCGATCAGGACCGCGAAGATCCCCGCCGCCCAGGCGCCGAGATAGGGGACGTAGCCGCCGAGGAAGGTGACGACGGCGATCGTCCCTGCGAGGGGAACGCCGAGCAGCAGCGCCCCGGCGCCGACCAGCAGGGCGCTCCAGGCGGCGACGATCGTGACCCCGACGAAGTAGCCGCGCAGGGAGCTGGCCACCTGCCCCATCACGGTGCGGGCGAGCGGGACCGGCATGCCGAGATGGCGCTCGACGAAGCGGCCGATCGTCGGCGCGTCCTTGAGCATGAAGAAGAGGCTGAGGGCGGTGAAGGAGAGGAAGACGGCCAGCGAGGCGAGCCGGTCAACGCCGCCGGCGAGGCCCTCGGTGAGGGCCCTGAAGCCGGCGCTGATCGAGACGCTCGCGTCTTCGTTCGCATCCCTGGCGGTGGAGGAGCCGACGCCGAGGCCACGGGCCCACGACTCGATCTCGTCCGCACCGGCGTGGAGTCTGTCGCTGAGGCTGTCAGCCTGGCTGGCGATGCCGCTGAGGACGATGACCCCCACGCCGACGCCGATCAGGGTGACCCCGAGGAAGACCAGGACCGCGCCCGCGGCCCGCGGCAGGCCGCGCCGCTTCAGGCGGTCGACCAGCGGCACCGTGACCGAGGCGACGATCGCCGCCGTCGCCACCGGCATCACGATCGTCTGCGTCTGCCCCAGCAGGAAGATCGCCCCGACCAGCGCCGCGCCCACCCCGACCAGCAGCCAGGCGCTGAAGCCGAGGTCCCGCAGCCAGGCCGGGGCCGAGAACATCCCGCTCAGCTCGGCGGGATCGATCTCGACGACTTCTTCTTCGGCAGGCGCGCTCTCGCGGCCGGGGCGCCACAGCCGTCCTCGGATCGCGCGCCTCGGAGTCATCGGAGCAGCGGACGATACGCGGCGCCCCCGACAGGGCCGCGGCGGAGCCGCCCGATGAGCGCGGCGGCGCGGGTCACCTACGTCGGCCACGCGACCGTCCTGGTCGAGCTCGACGGCGTCCGCCTGCTCACCGACCCGGTCCTGCGGCGCCGGGTCGGGCCGCTGCGCCGCCACGGGGCGCTGCCCGACCCGCGGCTGGCCGACGGCGTCGACGCGGTGCTCGTCTCCCACCTCCACCACGACCATGCCGACGTGCCTTCGCTGCGCCGGCTGAGCAAGTCGGTGCCGGTGCTCGCCGCGCCGGGGGCCGGCGACTTCCTCGCCCGGCTCGGCTTCGGCGACGTCCGCGAGCTCGCCCCCGGCGACTGCGCCAGCGTCGGCGGCGTCCGCATCAGCGCCACCGAGGCGAACCACCCGCCCAGCGGGCGGCGCTTCGAGCGGGCCTCGCGGGCGGTCGGCTTCGACCTCGCCGGGCAGCGGCGCATCTACTTCGCCGGCGACACCGACCTCTTCGACGGCATGGAGGAGATCGGCGGCGGCGAGCTCGACCTCGCCCTGCTGCCGATCTGGGGCTGGGGCACGAACATCGGCGCCGGCCACCTCGACCCCGAGCGCGCGGCGCGGGCGGCGGCGCTACTTGCGCCGAAGGCGGTGGTGCCGATCCACTGGGGCACGCTCTACCCGCTCGGCCTGGCGCGGCTGCGCCCCGAGCCGCTGCGCTCGCCGCCGCGCGCGTTCGCCCGCTGGATGGCCGAGCTGGCGCCTCAGTCGGAGCTGCGGGTGCTGGCGCCGGGCGAGGCGACCTCGCTCGCGTAGCCCTCGTGGCCGAGGCCGGCGAGCCAGCCGCGGAAGACCCGGTGCACCCGCTCGGCGCCGACCACGTCCTCGTCGGGCCAGGCGAGCTCGGCGGGGTGCAGCACGAAGGGGTGCGCCTGGGTCCCGCCCATGCCGCCGTGCGAGCCGACCAGCTCCTCGAAGGCGGCGACCTCCCCGAACTCCGGCCAGTAGGTGCTGTTGACCATCAGGTCGGCGCAGTGGGGGAAGCCGTCGGTGCGCCGCAGGTGGTCGGCGGCGTGGGGGCCGAACGGCGCCAGCGGGTCCTCGCCCTCGACCCGCCGCTGGTCGAGGAAGTGGGTGCCTTCCCTGCCGACGGCGAGCGCCCCGTCGCGCTCCGAGCGGACCAGGACGAAGCCGACGCCAGGGTGGTCGCGCAGCGCCGGCAGCAGCCGCGGGTAGAGGGCCTCTAGCCGCTCCAGCGAGACCCGCCCGGGCTCGCGGGGGAAGCTGACCAGGCCGAGGCAGCCCGAGGCCATCACCGAGAGCTCCGGCACCGCGCCCCCGTGCGCCTGCCCGGCCTCCTCGCGGGCCCCGGCGTCGAGCGTGACCACGCCGCCCTCGCGGCGGCCGCGGGTCGCGGTGCGGACCGTGCGGGCCGCGATCGTGTCGTCGCGGGCGACCTCGGTGAGGCCGGCGCTGAGGTAGGCGAGCGCGTCGTCCTCGCCCCCCTCGACCGCGATCGTGCTCTCCGGGTCGCAGGCCGAGCGCACCAGGTCCTCGAGCGTCTCCCCGTAGCGGTCGCGGAAGGTCTCCCCCTGCGACTGGCCGTGGTCGGAGAGGACGACCAGCCGGTAGGGGCGCGGGGCGTCGGCGCAGGCGAGGGCGACGCGGGCGATCTGGCGGTCGAGGTCGCGCAACACGGCGAGGGCGTCGTCGCGTTCGATTCCCGAGTGATGGGCGACCTCGTCGTAGGCGAGGAAGGTCGTGTAGACGAGCGGGCGGCCGGCGAGGACGTCGCCGACGACGCTGGCGACCTGGAGGTCGCGCTGGACCACGGTGGCCCAGGCGCGGATGGCGGCGTAGGAGCGCGGGCGGGCGATCCGCGGGCGGACGTCGTCGCGGACCTGCCGCCGCGCCGCCCGGCGCTCGCGGAAGACGTCGACGAGCGCCAGCACCAGCGTGCGGGCGACCGCGTAGGGCCGGGCGAAGTAGGCGGCGTAGTCGACGCCGATCGGCCGCCGCCGGTGCAGCACCGTGCTCATCGTCAGCATCGAGCTCGGGGCGTCGCCGGAGAGGATGTTGGCGCGGCTGGCGCCGCCGGCGTGCAGCAGCCCGCGCCCGTCGGAGTGCCGCCGCTCCAGCTCTTCGGCGTCGCGGGGGTGGTTGGTCACGATCGCCGCGCCGCGGTCCTTCTCCCACCAGCGGAAGGCAGGCATATCCTCGTTGGAGCCGTGCAGCAGACCCGCCTGGCAGGCGCCGGTCTGCGAGGACCAGTCGGTCTCCCAGCGGCTCAGCCGGTGCGAGCCGCGGCGCAGCCAGGCGGCGAGGTTGGGCGCGTCGCCGGCGGCCAGCGCCCGGTGCAGGACGTCATGGGCGAGTCCGTCGATCTCGAGGAAGAGGACGCCCGGCACCTCGCTCTCCACCCGCTGCCCGCGCCGCCGCGCCTGGCGGCGGACGACGTTGCGGTACCAGGAGTCGTCTTCGTCGATCGCCAGCAGCGAGTAGAAGCCCGCGGTCAGCGCCGCCATCGCGACCGTGACGACGATCCCCTCGAGCACCCCGTCGAGGTGTGCGCCCGGCAGCAGGTCGACGGCGAAGGTGACGATGAGGCCGTTGAGCAACAGCGCCGCCCCGCCGAGGGTGAGGACGGTGAGCGGCAGCGCGATCCGCGCCAGGACCGGCCAGATCAGCGCGTTGAGCAGGCCGATCGCCGCCGCCGCCCCGAGCGCCGCGCGGGCGCCGTCGAGGACGAAGCCCGAGAGGAGCGCGGAGAGCAGCAGCAGCGAGAACGCATCCAGCAGCAGAACGAGCAGTCCGCGCCAGACGATCCGCATGCTCATCGCCTCAATCTAGCTTCCAGCCAAGGAAGTGACCGGACACGCATGCGGCTGTTCGGCGGCGGCGCGTACGCCGGGTTGTCGCTTGTCGCCCTGTGGGCGACAAAAAGCAACCGCCGGCCGCGCCGAGGTCGGCGGATCGGCGTGGCGCTGCAGGAGGCGGGACTCGACCCGCGCCAGACCGGGCGCGAGCTGCTGACCCTGCACGGGCTCCTGGTCATGCTGGCGCTGACGGTGTGGATGATCCGCAACTACGACTGAGGGACTCGGGAGACGGTGAGACACCGCCTCCCGAGTCCGAGAGCGCGTCAGCCGTTGACGGCCTTCTTCAGCTCCGCTCCGGGGCTGAACTTCGCCGCGGTTTTCGCGGCGATCTGCATCGACTCTCCGGTCTGCGGGTTGCGGCCTTCCCGCGCCGGTCGGGCGACGGTCGAGAATTTGCCGAAGCCGGTGAATTTGACCTCGTTGCCGGCCGCGAGCTGAGCGGTGATCTCCGCGATCGTCGCCTCCACGGCGGCCTTCGCCTGGCCCGTCTCGAGGCCGGTCCGCTCGGCCACCTGCTTTGCCAACTCATCCTTGGTCGTGATTGCCATCCTCATCTCCTTGAAGTAGGGCGCAAGACCCCGGCCGGGCCTGCTGTTCACAGGCTTTCTACAGGCCCGGCCGGGCGTCTCGCCGTCGAGGCGGGCAGCGCGGACCGGCTCAGATGCTCGCTTGCGCCGTGCAGACCTCTCCGGAGGGGCTCACCGCCCGGGCCAGGATCGAGTCGGATCCGGGGCCATCGGCGAGCACGCGGCGGACCTCGAAGGAGCCGCTCGGGCCGCCAGTCGTGCCCTGAGCCCGGGCGGCAACATCGCCGTTACGGCGAAGAACGACTTTCCAGGTAACGCCGCTGCGGTTCTGGTCGACCTCGAACTCGGTCTCGATTCGCCCGTCCTCCGGGCTCAGCTTGATCTTCGCCGAGGTGCCCCCGGTGCAGGAGCCCCCGACCCGGACGTCGCCGTCCTTCGCGGTCGCCGTCGCCGCAAGCAGGGCGAGGGCCGCGGGGATGGCCGCGATGCTGATCATCAGGGTGCGCTTGTTCATGTGTTCCTCTCTTTGCGTGTGTGAAATCTCAGGGGAAGACGCTCGCCCGGTGCCTCGTCGACGATTGAGCGCGCCCGTAGCCGCGCCGGCGCAGCGCCTCCGCCACCCGCTGCGCGGCCAGGCCGCCGCCGACGATCACGGTCCCGGCGCGGCTCATCCGTCCTCCATCGCCGGCCTCGGCGCCAGGCCGCGGCCGGGCGCGGGCTTGGGAGCCTGTGCGCGGGGCTTCGCGGTCTCTCCCTGCGGTTTCGCGGCCTCGGCCTGCGGCTTCGCCGCTTTCGCCCGGGCCTTGGCGCGCCCTTCCAGCACCCGGTACACGAGGAGGCCGCCGACGATCGGCGTCGTCGCCATCACCCACCAGCGGAACCAGACCGCGGAGGTGTCGGTGCCGGCGCCGAGCGCGTGCACGAGCCCGAGCGCGTAGACGAGCACGGTCGCGCGGTGCGCCTTGCGCCAGGCCTTGACCCCGATCCGGCGGCGCGCGTAGTAGCTGAGGCCCAGCAGCAGCGCCAGGTAGGCGGCGATGACGCCGAGCCCGGTGAAGAGGGTCTCGAACCCCAGCGCGAAGGGGACGGCGACGCCGGCCACGCCGGGATCCAGGAAGGGATCGCCGAGCAGGGTGATCGCGTGGACGCAGATCGCGATCAGGCCCGCCAGCGCGGTCTGCTCGTGGACCGCCATCAGCTTGCGGGAGAGGCCGGGGACCCGCAGGACCTTGCCGGCCATCGCCAGCCCGATCGCGACCGAGACCGTGACCAGGACCAGCGCCACCACGCCCGAGGCGCGGCTCGCCAGCCACCAGCCGTGGCTTTCGAGGGTGCGGGCCGCCTCGGTCATGCCGCCACCTGCTCCCGCGCGGCCGGCCGCGGTAGACGTATGCGAGGGGGACCGGCGAGCCGGCCGACCCGCTCGACCCGGCCGCTGTCGTGGACGAGCAGGCCGCCGCGGGGGGCGAGCAGCTCGCGGGCGGGCGCCGGCCCGGCCAGCAGCGCCGCCTTGGCCAGGGTCTCGGCCTCCAGGGCGCCGGCGCCCAGCGCGGTGACACCGACCAGGCCGGTCCAGGCCGGCCGGCCCGTCGCGGGGTCCAGCAGGTGGTGCGCAAAGCTGCCGTCCTCGCGGCGCCAGATCCGCACGTTGAGGCCGGAGCTGGCGATCCCACCCGAGCGCAGCGCGACGACGAAGGGGCGCCCGCCGCTGAGCGGATGCTCGACCGCGACAGCGCGGGGCGGCCCGGACGCGTCGCGGCCGCCGAGCCGGATGTCGCCCCCGCAGTCGACCACGAAGCGGCTGTAGCCCTGCAGGGAGGCGGCGATCAGGTCGGCGGCGAGCCCCTTGCCGGTGCCGCCGCTGTCGAAGCGCAGGCCCGGCGGGCGGACGATCTCGCCGCGCTCCTCGTCGACCGCGAAGCGGCGCCAGCGCGCGGCGGGGTCGGGCGCGGCCGGGCGCCGCGGGGGTGCCGCCGCCAGCGCCGCCCGCAGCGGCGCCGGCCGCACGCCGGCCCGGCTCGAGGCGTAGCCGGCGCGCTCGATCTCCTCGACCAGGGTCGGATCGACCAGGCCGCCGCTGCGCTCCGCCGCCCAGAGACCCGCGCCCACGGCCCGGCGCAGGAGTAGCGAGGCGGGGACGCGGCCGCGGCGGTCGCGGTTGAGGGCGGAGAGCTCGCTCGCCGGGTCGAAGCGCGAGAGCGCGGCCTCGAACCCGGCGACGAGTTCCCGCGCCCGGTCGGCGGCCTGCTCGGCCGGGGGCAGGCCCGGCCCCGGCGCGCCGATCAGCAGCCGCACGTGACTGCCCATCGCCTCGAAGCTGACGTCGTGCTCGGCCATCGTCAGGAGGCGCTGGTCACGGGTTCGGAGACGGGCACGGCTTCGCTCGCGGGCGCTTCGACTACCGGGGGCGCCGTGGCGGCTCCGGGAGTCCCTCCCCCCGGCCCGGCCGGGACAACGGTCGTCACCACCCGCCGCACGATCACCTTGCGGGCCGGCGCGGGGGCCGCGCTCGCACCGGCGCCGGAGGGGTCCTGGCCGATGCTGAAGCGATAGGTCAGCAGCCCCAGCAGAACGCAGAAGAGCAGCAGCGAGGCCCAGAGGACGGGCGCGGCGCCGGGGCGGCGGCTGGGGCGGGGCTCAGTCATCGGCGCGGTCCTCTTCGTAGTCGGCCCGGTCGTCCGCGTAGTCCTCGCGGGCGTCTTCGGCATCCTCAGCCACGTCTTCCCGCGCGTCGAGGCGATCCTCGAAGGCGTCGGCGCGGTCGTCGGCGCTGTCGTCGAAGTCGTCGTCCCCGCCGTGGGAGCCGGAGCCGCCGCCGGAGCCGCTGGAGTGGGTGACGACCGGAGTGCCGCTGCCGGAGGCCGATGGCGATGAGGCGGGGGAGCCGCTGCTCGAACTGACCGGCGGAGCCGCCCCCACCGCGGCGCCCGCCGCCGCCGGCGCGCCCGCCGCCGTTGCCGTCGCCGCATCAGCCCTTTTGGTCACATGGATCGTCCGCCGCACCACCTGCGGGCGGCTGGCCTGCTGGTCCGCGGTCGCCTCGTTCGCGTCCTGGCCGCCGGAGCTCATCGCGACCCCGGTGAGCCCGGCCAGCACCGCGACCGTTGCCGCCGTGGCGATTTTCGTCTTGACCTCCTGCATGCTGTGAACCTCCGGCTCGAAGTGGCTGGGCCATTCTCGGAAGTCGACGTGCAAGGGCCGCCCAGGAGCAGGTAAAGAGCTGGCAAAAAACTGCCGTGAGCAGGGCCAAACGCCCAGCCCCCGCCGCTACAGTTGCCGCATGCCAGCCCAGGCGCCGAGCGGCAGGATCCTCGTCGTCGAGGACGAGGAGTCGATCTCCCAGCCCTTCGCGGAAGCGCTGCGGCGCGCCAACTTCGAGGTGGTGGTGACCGCCACCGCCGCCGGCGCCCTGGAGCTTGCCGACAGCGAGCGGCCCGACCTGGTGATGCTCGACCTGATCCTCCCCGACGGCGACGGCCGCGACGTCTGCCGCGAGCTGCGGCGCCGGTCCGACGTGCCGATCATGATGCTGACCGCGCGGGGGACCGAGCTCGACAAGATCGTCGGGCTGGAGCTGGGCGCCGACGACTACGTCGTCAAGCCCTTCAGCGCCGCCGAGGTGATCTCCCGCATCCGCGCCGTGCTGCGGCGGAGCGGCCCGCGCGAGAGCGATGCGCAGCCGCTGCAGGTCGGTGACCTGGCGCTCGATCCCGCCGCCCGCATCGTCCGCCTCGACGGCGAGAAGCTGGACCTCTCGCGCAAGGAGTTCGACCTGCTGGCGGTGCTGATGCGCAACGCCGGCCGGGTCGTCAAGCGCGAGGACCTGATGACCGAGGTCTGGGACAGCAACTGGTTCGGCTCGACGAAGACGCTCGACGTCCACGTCGGCTGGCTGCGCCGCAAGCTCGGCGAGCGGTCCGCGGGCCCGGCCTATATAGAGACGGTTCGCGGCGTCGGCTTCCGTTTCGCCGCGCCGGAGGTCGAGGCCCCGTAAGCCTCCGGGCCACTCTCCTGCTGGCGCTGGCCTACGTTCTGCTGCTGGCGCTGATCGCCCTCGGCGTGCCGCTGGCGCTGAGCTTTCGCGACCGCGTCGACTCCGAGGTGCGCAGCCAGGCGAGCAGCCAGGCAGCGGTCGTCGCCACCTCCGCCGCCGAGCTGCTGGCGCCGCCGCAGCCGCGGGTGCTAGACCGCGTGGCCCGGGTCTCGGCGGCGAACGTGCGCGGGCGGGTGATCGTCGTCGACGCCCGCGGCCGCCTGCGCGCCGACTCCGCCGGCACCCCCGCCGGCGCCGACTACGCCGACCGCCCGGAGCTGGGCGCCGCCCTGGCCGGCCGGCGGGAGCAGATCAGCCGCCACAGCCAGACCCTCGACGCCGAGATCCTCGCGACCGCGGTTCCGGTCCGGCGCGGTGGCCGCACCGTCGGCGCCGTGCGGGTGACCCAGAGCGTCGACTCGGTCGACGACGCGGTGCGGGCCTCGATCCTCGACGTCGCCGCGCTGACGGCCGTGGTCCTCGCGCTCGGCATGATCGCCGGTGCCCTGATCGCCCAGCAGATCGCGCGGCCGATCCGCCGCCTCGACGACACCGCCCAGCGCGTGGCCGGGGGCGACCTCGACGCCGCGGCGCCGGTCGAAGGCAGCGTGGAGCAGCGTTCCCTCGCCCGCAGCTTCAACGAGATGACCGCCCGGCTGAAGCGGCTGCTGCGGGTGCAGCAGGACTTCGTCGCCGACGCCTCGCACCAGCTGCGGACGCCGCTGACGGGGGTGCGGCTGCGGCTGGAGGGCCTGTCCGACCGCTTCGGGGGGGAGCGGGACGTGAAGGTCGAGGTCGACGCGGCGATGCGGGAGATCGACCGGCTCTCGGCGATCGTCGACGAGCTGCTGATCCTCAGCCGCGCCGGCGAGCGCGAACTGCCCGGCGAAGCGGTCGACCTGCGCGCGGTGGCCCGCCGGGCGGCCGCGCGCTGGCGGGCGGCGGCGGCCGAGCGCGGCATCGAGATCGCGGTCGAGGCACCCGGGGAGGCGAGCGCCTGGTGCGCCGGCGCCGACCTCGACCGCTCGATCGACGTCCTGCTGGAGAACGCGATCCTCTACTCGCCGCCGGGCTCGACCGTCACCGTCGCCGCCGCGGCCGAGCGGATCGAGGTCTGCGACGAGGGGCCGGGCCTGGCCCCCGGCGAGGAGGAGATCGTCTTCGAACGCTTCAGCCGCGGCCGCGCCGGGCAGCGGGGGCCGCGCGGAACCGGCCTGGGCCTGCCGATCGCGCGCGAGCTGAGCCGGCAGTGGGGCGGCGACGTGACCCTGGCCAACCGCGAGCGAGGCGGCCTTCGTGCTGTCATTCGGTTGACCGCATGAGGCTCTCGGCGACGACGAAATGGATCGGGCTGGCCCTGCTCGGCCTGGCGATCGCCGCCGCGGTCGCGATCGCCGCCAGCAACCTCGTCAGCCGGCAGATCGGGATCGCCTCCGAGTCGGTGGCGGCCGGCGAAGCCCTCGCCCCGGCCATCGAGTCGGCCGCCCGCCAGGATGGCGCCGCAGGTAGCGGGCCGGGGAACGCGCCGGAAGCGGGACGCGCGCCGGCGGCGGGCGTGGAACCGGAAGCCGCTGACGCTGGCGGTGGCGGCGGTCGCGAAGGTGAAAGCGCCGACGAATTCGAAAACCGGCTGGACGCGCGCGAAGACGCGCTGAAGGAACGCGAAGACGTCCGGGAAGATGCCCTCGAGGACCAGGAAGACGCCCGCGAAGACGCGCTGAAGGAACGCGAAGACAACAGCGGCAGCGGCTCCGACGACTAGGAGGGGCCGCGCCGCTACGGCGACTGCGGCAGCTTGGCCGCGCCGCGCTTGGTGACCGGCGCCGAGGGCGGCGGCACGACCGGGCCGATGTCCCCGTCCGGCGCCTCGTCGAGGTCGGCGACCACCGGCGCGTGGTCGCTCGGCCCTTTTCCTTTCCGCGCCAGCCGGTCGACCCAGGCCGCGCGCACCCGGGCGGCCACCGGCGCGCCGGCGAGGATCAGGTCGATCCGCATCCCCAGGTCGCGGTGGAACATCCCGGCCCGGTAGTCCCAGTAGGTGAAGACCCGCTCGCCCGGCCAGCGGTCGCGGACGACGTCGCGCAGCCCCAGCGCCTGCAGCTCCGCCAGGGCGGCGCGCTCGGGCGCCGTCACGTGCGTCTGCCCGGCGTAGGCGGCGGGGTCGAAGACGTCCTCGTCGCGCGGGGCGATGTTGACGTCACCGCAGACGACCGTCGCCTCGGGCCCCGCAGCGACCGCGTCGCGCAGCGCGGCCAGCCAGGCGAGCTTGTACTCGTAGTGCTCGGAGCCCGGCTCGCGCCCGTTCGGCACGTAGACCGAGAACACCCGGATCCCACCGCAGGTGGCCGCCAGCGCCCGCGCCTCCGGGTGCGGAAAGCCCGGGCCGCCGGCGAGACCCGTAACGACGTCCTCGATGCCGGCGCGCGAGAGGATCGCGACGCCGTTCCAGCTCGCCTCACCGTGCACGGCCACCTCGTACCCGCGGCCCGTCACCTCGTCCCGAAGCAGGTCGAGGCAGGCGTCGTCGGCCAGCTTCGTCTCCTGCAGGCAGACCACGTCCGGCCTGCGTTCGTCCAGCCAGGGCAGCAGCCGCGGCAGCCGCTGCTTCAGCGAGTTCACGTTCCAGGTCGCGATCCGCATCGGCCGGACGCTACTCCGAACTCCGCCCCGCGTCGGCAGCGTCGCCGTCTTCAGCCGGAGTTGCCGCCCGCCGTAGAGAGCCTCCGTAGGTCTCCCTCAGCCCGGAAGGGCCGGCTGGCCACATGCCCGAACCGCTCGGCCGAACCGCGTCCGAGCCGTCGACGACGATCCCCCGGAGGCTCCGTCCCTATTGCCCGGCGGCCGGAGAGCTGGAGACCACAGCTGGGACAGCGAAGCGAAGGCAAATGCCACCTCCCGGACACCCAGCGCGGTTGCCTTTTGTCGCCCAGAGGGCGACATCCTGACGCTCGACGAGGGCGGCCCTGATGCTCCAACATCCCAAGACGATTCGGCGCTGTTCAATCTCGCCGGGGAGCGCGCCGGCAGCGGCCGCGGAACCGGAAGCCGCTGACGCTGGCAGCGAAGAAGCGGGTCCGACGACTGAGGGATCGCCTTCAGGCCGAAGCCGTGCTCGTACCGACGGGCTCCCGAAGTGGCGGGAGCTCATCAGCATGGCGTACTACAAATACCTGTGCGCACGTCGAACCGGACGCTACGCTGAGGCCGTGCCCCGCTATGACCTCGAGGAGAAGGTCGTCCTGGTCACCGGCGGCGCCCGGGGAATCGGCTTCGCGGCCGCCAACCAGCTGCACGAGCGCGGCGCCTCGGTAGCCATCGTCGACCTCGACGCGACCGAGGCCGAAGAGGCGGCCGAGCGGGTCGGGGAGCGGGCGATCGGAATCGCCGCCGACGTCGCTGTCGAGGGGGCGGTGATGGCCGCCGTCGCCGAGACGGTCGACCGGCTCGGCAGGCTGGACGTGGCGGTCGCCAACGCCGGCATCGCGCCGCCGAGCACGACCACGGCGCGGAAGATGCCGCCCGAGCAGTTCCAACGGGTGATCGACGTCAACCTGCTCGGCGCTTGGCACACCGCCCGGGCGGCGCTGCCGCAGGTGGTCGACCGGGGCGGACAGGTGATCTTCATCGGCTCCCTCTACAGCTTCTCCAACGGGCTCCTGGCCAGCCCCTACGCGGTCTCGAAGGCCGGGGTCGAGGCGCTCGGCCGCGCCCTCAGAGCCGAGCTGGCGCCGCTGGGGGCGAGCGCCGGCATCGTCTATTTCGGCTGGGTCGAAACCGACCTCGTCCGCGACTCGATCGACAGCCGCGACGACGGCTTCGGCGCCCGCGCCCTGGACGAAGTCCTGCCGGGCTTCCTGCTGCGGCGGATCCCGCCCGAGGATGCCGGCGCCGCGATCGCGCGGGCACTGGAGAAGCGCGCGGCGCGCACCTTCGCCCCCAAGGTCTGGCGCTACATCTCCGCCTTCCGGGGGCTGATCAACCCACTGCTGGACCGCCGCTTCGAGCACGACGACAGCGTCGCCGCCCTGGTCGCCGAGGCGGAGGCCAACGCCGACCGCCGCGCGGCCGGCCGCTAGGAGCCCCGACCCGCTGGCCTTCCCGCCGAGGTGGCGCTGCGGGCGGCGACGATCGCCGCCGCGCTGCGCTTGGTCGCGCGCACGATCTGCTCGGCGTCGCCCTGGCGGCGCATCATCCGCACCGCGGAGCCGACGGCTCCCTGGACGAGCTGCGCGGTGATCGCGGGCTCGGGGCAGCCGGCGTCGGTCAGCGTCCGCTCGAGCGTCTGGGCCGGCGCGTAGGAGAGCGCGTTGATGCGGGCGCGGGCCTGCGGGCCCAGTGGCGCCGTCGCCAGGGCCTCGGCGAGGCGGTGGCGGCCCGCCGCCACCAGGCGCAGCTGCGCCTCGACGAAGATTTCGACCCGCTCGTCGAGGCCTTCGACCGCGACCATCGCCAGCTCCAGCTCGCGCAGCCAGTCGGGCATCTCGCGCTCGCAGAGGGCGGCGATGAGGTCGTCGCGGGAAGCGAAGTAGCGGTAGACCGAGTTGCGTGCGAGCCCCGTCGCCTCGCCGAGGCGACGAAAGCTGAGCGCCGCGTAGCCCTCGCCGAGCAGGATCCGCTCGGCGGCCTCGAGCAGGGCCTGTTCCTGGAAGGCGCGGTGCTCGGCAAGCGTCTCGGCCTCGATCCGGGGCATCGCGAGGATCCTACGCCGGGTCCGGGCGCCCTTCCGGCCTAGGCACGGGCGCGATCGGTCAGCTCGGCGATCGCGGTCGGCAGGCCGTCGGGGCTGGCGACGGGCGCGGCGAAGCCGACGCGGGCCGGGCCGCGGCCGCGCGGCGTCTCGACGTCGAGCCAGAGGCCGTAGCGGTCGACCCCGGTGCAACGCACCGCAGTCAGGTCGGGGTGGCCGCCGAGCCGGGCCGCGATCTCCCGCAGCGTCTCGGCGCCGTCGCCGAGAAGCCCGTCGACGTCGGCGGCGGCGTTCGAGCCGAGCGGGTCGGGCTCGGCGGCGCGGAAGGAGTCGGCGTCGGCGGAGTCCATGCGGCCGTAGCCGCCGACCCAGCGCACCCGCTGCACCCGCAGCACCCAGATCGAGAAGTCGCCGAAGCCGGCGTACACCCTGGCGGCCGGGATCCTGGCGACGTAGGCCGCGCGCGCCTCCTCCTCGGCATCGCCCTCGACCAGCTCGGCGACCCCGGTGAGCGTGACCCGCCCGTGTGCCAAGGGGTCGCCGGCGACGTCGCGCTGGGCGATCATCAGGCTGGCGCGCGGGTCGCGCTGCAGGTTGCGGCCGTGCTCGGCGAGGGTCGAGACGCAGAGCACCGGGCTGCCGTCGGGAAGCATCGCGTAGGCGACCATCGAGGCCCACGGCTCGCCATCCCCGCTCAACGTCGCCAGGGATGCGTGCGCGTTGGTGGCGGCAAGGGTGCGCGCCTCCTCGGCGGCACTACGCTCGCGGACGGCGGGGATCTCGACCAGCGGCTGCGGGGCCGCGAAGGTCTCGCTGGGAGCGTCGTGTTCGTAGGGGCGAGCGGTGGCGTCGAGCATCTTCTCGGGCAGGATAGCGACACTTGTCCCTATCCGGCGACCGGGTCCATCCACATCACCTCCCAGAGATGGCCGTCGAGGTCATGGAAGCTGCGCTGGTACATGAAGCCGTAGTCCCGCGGGCCCTTGCCGGCGCCCGCGCCTGCGGCGAGGGCGGCGTCGGCGAAGGCGTCGACCGCCTCCCGGTCTGCGGCGCTGATGGCGATGGTGTGGGCCGTCGCCTGGTTGGCGTCGGCCACCGGCTTGGTGACGAACTCGGCGAAGCGGTCCCGCTCCAGCAGCATCACGTAGGCCTGCTCGCTGACGACCATGCAGGCGGCCCGCTCGTCGCAGAAGCGCTCGTCGAACTCGAGCTCGAGCCCGCTGAAGAACCCGCGGCTGGCCGGCAGATCGGCGACGGGAAGGCTGAGGAACAGCAGGCGGGACATGGTGCCTCCTTGGATGGGTGCGTGTCAGCAAGGACGGCGGCGGGGGCCGAAACTCATCGCTGGCTACGATCTCTCGATGCCCCCGTCCGCCACGGGCCAGTCGGCGTTCGAGCAGGACCTGGAGCGCCTGCGGCCGAACCTGACCGGCTACTGCTACCGGATGCTCGGCTCCGGCTTCGAGGCCGAAGACGCGACCCAGGAAACGCTGATCCGCGCCTGGCGCCGGTCCGACTCGCTGGCCGAGCCGGCCGCTCTGAAGTCGTGGCTGTTCCGGATCGCCACCAACGTCTGCCTCGACCAGATCGAGAGCCGCAAGCGGCGGGCGCGACCGGTCGACCTGGCCGACGCGGGGACCTCGGAGTCGCCGCTCGGGGCGCCCCTGCCGGAGTCGAGCTGGGTCCTGCCGATCGCCGACAGCCAGGTCGTCGACCCCGACGCCGACCCGGCGACGCAGACGGCGGACCGCGAGGCGCTGCGGCTCGCCTTCGTCGCCGCGCTCCAGCACCTGCCGGCGCGCCAGCGGGTGGTGCTGGTGCTGCGCGAGGTGCTGCGCTGGAGCGCCAAGGAGGTGGCGGAGCTGCTGGAGACCTCGGTGGCGTCCGTCAACAGCGCCCTGCAGCGGGCGCGGGAAACGCTCGACGAGCTGGCCCTGCGCGACGCCGACGCCCCCGCCCGGCCCAGCGACGAGGACGAGCGACGGCTGCTGGAGCAGTACCTGGAGGCGTTCGCCGAGTACGACATCGACCGGATCGTCGCGCTGCTGCGCTACGACGTCGTCTTCGACATGCCGCCGCTGCCGCTGTGGGTGCGCGGCCCCGAGCA
>Ga0190275_10000180_pt1 | contig 68009 bp, 103 predicted proteins | sample Popmic550T_FD_133745 | JGI IMG/M metagenome (GOLD analysis project Ga0190275, IMG submission 133745) | Populus adjacent soil microbial communities from riparian zone of Yellowstone River, Montana, USA - 550 T | ecosystem: Environmental > Terrestrial > Soil > Riparian zone > Trees stand...
GCGCCCGGCCGCGCGCCCCCGCCGGGCGTCGGCGCCCTCTCGCCGGGGGGGGGCCGGGGGGGGGGGGGGGGGGGGCGGGGGGGCCGGGGGGGGGGGGGGGGCCGGGGGGGGGGGGGGGGGGGGGGGGGGGGGGGGGGGGGGGCGGGGGGGGGGGGTCAACCACGGGGGCTCCCGGGGTCGGCCAGCTGGAACAGCGCGGGGCCCTGGCCGTTGGCCCGGTTGCGGGCTCGGGTGGCCGCGTGCTGGGGGCGGTCCATGGTCAGGTGGCACAGCTGGCACAGCGCCAGCACGTCGGCCGGGTCCCGGGTGGCCAGGGCGGTGCCGGGCAAGTGGGCCGTGGTGAGCACCACGTCGGACCCGGTGATGGGGCTGGGTTCCCCCTGGACCGCCGGGCAGCGTTCCCCGTCGTGGGGCGCGTGACGCCGGGACCCGCACTGCCCGGTGCACTCACAGCGCCCGCCGGCGCGCTGGTGCTTGATGTGGGCCGAGAACTGGTCCCAGCCCGGTCCGTAGGCCCGCCGCTGGTCAGCGCTCAGCGGCACGGCGGCGCTCCTGCTCCATCAGCTCCAGGTGGCCCGGTTCCCAGGCCAGGCAGCACGTGTTGCAGTGCAGGTCCCCGGTGGGCTTGTGCCGCGCGAGCCGGCGCGAGCACTGGGGACAGGTGGGGACCTCGTTCACCGTGGCCCCCGCAGCGCGGCCAGCGCGCGCCTGACGCGCGCCAGCGTCCCTCGAGCGCGGGTGGTGTCCACGTCCACCACCACCGGGTGGACCACCCGCACCTCCACGCGGGGCGGCACCTGGGCGGCCACGTACGCGGGCCAGCGCACGCACCCGCACTGGTGGTGCTGGCCGTGGGTGATCCACCCCACGTCACAGCACGTGGGGGTGTCGCGCGGCAACCGCGGCAGGTCGCTCACGGCTCCTCCCGGTGGAACACCTCGCGCGTGATCTCCTGCTCCAGCCCGTCCACGGCGTGCTTCATGCGCGCCAGCCCTTCCGGGGTGGCCAGCTCCGCGAACGTGGCTTGCCCGTCCGGGGAGTCGGCCCAGGCCTGGGCCTCCGCGGTGGTGGCGTCGAACTCCCCCCGGAGCACCCGCGTGGCCAGGGCGTGGCGGTGGTCGTCCTTGAGGGCTTCGGCCAGGGCCAGCTGGGGGAACACCAGCGGGGACAGGAAGTCGTGGAACTCGTCGCGCTCGGCGCGCTCGATCAGTCTGGCCATCTTGGGGCTGGGCTTCTGCTCGCGCAGCACTGCCACCAGCCGGGCCGTGGACTCGTTCACGCGGCACGCTCCAGTTGGATCAGCACGGCCCCGGGCAGGCGCCACAGCCCCTGCTGGCCGCGCATCTTGATGGCCGGGTCGATGGGGCGGGGGTGGGCCAGCACCAGGTGGAAGGCCACGCTGGTGCGTCGCCCGTAGCTGTATTCCCGGTCCCCCCACGGCGCGCAGCAGGTGGCCACCCCCGGCACCTGGGCGGCCGGGTGGCAGTCCACCAGGTCCACCAGCGCGATCAGGTGGCCCAGCTCCCCGTCGGTGTAGTCCGCGGCCAGCGGGCGGCGCTTCATGGCCTTGCGCACCCTGGGGTCGGACCCTCCCTGCTCGGAGAACGTCACCCCGGCGTGGATGGCCAGCGGGCCGCGGTAGTGGGTCATCCCGGACCGGTTGTCCACCAGCTTGTGCCCGCTGGCGATCAGACCGGCCCACGGTTGGCGCACGGTCAAGGCGCGCACCTCGTCCACGTCCGGGCTCAACATCAGCTCACCTCTCGGGGGTCGAAGGCCTGGGGGGCGTCGATCTCATCCGGCACGGTCAGCACGCCCACCGCCCCCGTCTTGGCCTTCATGTCCTCGGCCAGCCTGGCGTACGCGGCCACCTGGGACAGCGGCACACGGTCGAACACGATCAGGAACCCGCCGGCGTCGTCGGGCACCGGCAGCACCCGCATGCGTACGGGGACGGTGCGGGCGGTGCGCTCGGAGTACGGCTGGGACGGCTGGTGGTCCCGGTGGGGGTAGGGGTCGATCATGGGTTCTCCTCGGTGGTGTCGGCAGGCCGGGACCCTGGGCCCAGCCCGTGGCGCTTGACGGTGGGGGAACCCCGGGCCCGGATGCGTTCCCGCTGGACCCGCTCCCAGTCGCGGTCGCGCATGCGTTCGTGCAGGGCCTGGCCCATGGCCGTGGCCCGCTGTTCCGCGCGCACCTTGGCCCGCTCGTGGACGCTGGCGGTCAGGGTGGCCACCACGGACACCAGCCCGATCACCCCCAGCAGCCAGGCCAGCCCGTCCAGGGACGTCACGGGCAGCACCGAGGCCATCACAGGTACCGGTCCAGGGGCTGGATGGTCAGCAGCTGGCGCGGGGGCGGGAACAGCTCCTCCATCACGGCCGCGTCCACGCAGAACTCACAGTCACAGCCCTCCCCCAGCTCGGCCACGCACGGGGGTTCCTCCAGCGCGGCCAGCTCCTCCAGCACCTGGTCCAGGTTCACGGGGGACGGCCACGGCCCGGGAGACCACTGGTGCCCGGCCCAGGGGTCCCGGGTCACGGGGTGGTCCCGGCGGCGGGGGCCTGCGGACTCACCACGCGCACCACCAGGTGGCGTCCCGGGGGGCACGGCCACAGGGCGGCGGTCACGTAGTCCGGGTCCCCGTCCGGTTCCACCACGGCCGCGGTGCAGGGCTCGCACACGGTGATGGTGCCGGTGGGGCAGTTCTCGCGGGCCTCCGGGTGGTGGCAGGCCCCCAGCGCGCACAGGGTGGACGGCAGGATGCGCAGCTCCACGGGGCGGTGGTGGTCGGTCATCAGCAGCTCCAGACGGGACACCGGGGGGCACCGGCGCAGGGCATCACACGTGGCCAGGCACTGGGCCGAGCAGTAGCGGTCGGCCCCCTGGGGGGTGGGAAGGCACCGGCACGCGGGCCGGGCGCACACCGCCGAGCTCACCGGGCCACCGCCCGGGCCGCGATCACGCCGGGCCAGCTCATCTTGGCCAGGTGGCGGGCCTGGACCAGGGGACGCGGGCCCAGCCGGTGCCACCCCAGCCAGGCCCCCCCGATCAGGGCCAGCAGTCCCCCGTCCACCTGGTCGGTGTCCGGGGCCATCACCCCCGGCCACAGCTGTTGCAAGGCGTAGGCCAGCTGGTCGTCGGTGGCGTTGCCGCGGTCACAGGCCCACTGCTTGAGGTGCATGGGGTTCACCCGCGCGGTGGGGATGCCGCGGGTGGCCAGCAGCTTGCGCACGCTCCACCAGTACCCGGACCCCTCGTGGGCGTTGGGGCTCTTGACCCCGAACGCCGGGCCCTCCAGCACCACCAGGGCCACGTCCCGGGGGGTGGCGGTGGCCGTGTGCCCGCAGCTGGCACACGTGGTGCGCTCCCCGGCCGGCACGGTGCGCCGGGCCATGCGCGTGAACCGGGCGGCGGTCTCCTCGTCGCTGGGATTGAGCGGGGGGTGGCTGCGCTCCAGCCGGGTGGTCAGGGCCACCACCTGCCCGCGCTCGAGGTCGTACGTCAGCTCCCCCACCCCGGTGCGGGCATAGCCGCTGTCGATGCCCACCACGCGCAGCTGGGACGGGCTGCTCACGCCACACCCCCAGGCCCTCGCAGCACGGCCCGCACCGTGTCCAGCACCCCCTGGGCGTAGTGGGCCGCGCGGGACAGCTCGGCCTCCCGCGCGCTCGAGGACTGCACGGTGGCGGCGGCGGACAGCCGGTCGCTGGCCACGCTGCACTGGTCCCGGATGGCCTCCACGGCCGGGGACACCGCACGCCCCGGGGGTTCGGGCGTCGGGTCGGGAGGCGCCCGGGGCGGCAGGGGGGGCGGCGGGGTGATGGGCTCTGCGGGCAGCTGGGACCCCGGGCACCGGCTGTTCCTGGGCCCGTGCACCACCGCCAGCCCGCGCTGGGTCCGGCCCACCGTGCGCCCGCAGGACGAGCAGTGTCCGGCGCGCATCACTGCTCACCGGGGGCGTCCGGGGGGTCCGGTTCGTCCAGGGCCAGCGTCATCAGGCGGCCCCCCAGCGGGTTGCCCAGGTCCGCCACGTGGAACGGGATGGCGTTGCCGCGCACGATGGTCTCCCCGGACAGGTGCCCGGTGGCCTCCACCAGGTCCCGCAGGTCGGCCAGGGTGACGGTGCGGTGCGCACCCTCGGCGCGGATGGACGGCAGGGACAGGGCCATCAGGTGACCTCGTCCAGGCAGCCGCCCTTGGTGTGCCCCACGGGCTCGGTGCACTGCACGGCCCAGCCCGCCGGCTGGGACCGGTAGCGGTGGCCACAGATGGCCCCGGCGTACACGTCGCTGGCCGCGGTGGGGTCATGGGCCTGGTCCGGGAAGCGGGGACGCGCTGAGTCGCGTTCTGCGCTCGCGGGGTTCCCCCGGGTCCCGGGGAGGTCGTCCAGGACGTGCAGCGCGCTGTGGGGGGGCGCGGCGTCCCACCCCAGCCCTTCGCGCCCACGGCCCCGGTCACGGCCCCAGCGGACCGACAGCTCCAGGTGCAAGATCAGTTTCATGGTGACGTCTCCTCGGTGGTGACGGGCAGGGTCTGGGGGTGGTCGGTGCGGGCCTTGGCCAGCCGGGCCTCGTGGGCCGGGCGCATGGACAGGGGCTGGCCGTCGGGGGCCACGCACGGCTGGGACACGCCGGCGTCACACCCCTTGGGCCACCCCACGCAGTCCACGGTCTTGGCGTGGGTGTGGTCGGCCCACCAGGCCTGGGACTTGGGCCGGTGGGGGTCCCGCCTCACGACGCGGCCTGCTGGCTTGCGGCGGCCGCGCGCCGCGCCGCGTGGGTGGACGTCACCCCGCCGTGCTCGTTGCGGCACTGGGCACCGGCCGCCACGTCACAGTCCGGGCAGGGCACCGTCTTGGCCGGGGGAGCCGGGTCGGCCCTGCGCGGGCCGTGCCCGGTGTCCGGGCGGGGACGGTTGCGGGACAGCTGCTCGCGCCACTGCTGGTCCTCACGGTCGGCGGCGGCCACCTGGTCCCACGGGCGGGTGTGGTGATCACAGCGCACCGTGCGGGAGCGCAGATCGGTCTGGAACGGGTAGCGGTGACCGGGGGCGCGCAGCCACCCGTCCCGGTCACACCACCCGTTGCGCTGGCCGCAGGCGGCCACGGCGGCCAGTCGGTGCTCCTCGTCCAGCACTTCATCCGCCCGGGCCTGGTCCTGGGCCCCCTCGGCCGCGCGCCGCGCGCCCCCGCACGGCCCACAGTGGGGTACCTCCTCGCGGGGCCAGCCCTGGTGCTCCGGGCAGCGGGCCTGTTCGGGGTCGAGCGTCATGGGATCCACAGCTGGTGCTCCTCGGTGGTGTGCGGTGCCGGTGTCGTTCACGGAAGCCACGAGCGGCAGCTGGCGTCGGACCGGGTCCCGGTCGCGCTTCCTTCGGGGGATCCTAGGGGGGGGTGGTGAGCGGCTCCCCTCGCGCGCGGGCCCGCGCGCGGGCGCGCCCCTACGCGCCCGCGCCCCCCGGGAATCCCGGGAACCTACGGGAAGGGGACCACCTGGGTGGGACCCATTAAAGATCGAATGGGACCCATTAGCGTCCTGGTGGGACCCTTTCCCGGAGTTATCCACAGGGTCATTGGGTCCCACCTGGGTGGGACCCTTTCCGGGGTCCTCCACGGAGTTATCCACAGGATTGGGTGTCACCATGGTGGCACCCTTTCCGGGGACCGGGGCCCGCACGCGGTCCAGCTGCAGGGACCCGGTGGCCAGGTCCAGCGTGATCAGCTCGTAGGTGGTCAGGCGTCCGCGGTGGGCGGTGGACACCACCCGCGCCAGCCCCCAGTCCGCCAGGTCGGCCAGCGCGCGCTGGGCGGTGGACCGGGACCGGCACGGCTTCATCAGTCGAGCCATGGCACACGGGGTGACGCGCTGGCCCAGATGTAGCTCATCGGCCAGCACCAGCAGGGCCTTGACCGCGCGCTCGGGCAGCCCGGCGTCCATCAGGTCACTCCAGGCGTCGATCACCTGGCCGCTGTACTCACCGGCCATGGGCCCTCCCCAGCAGCGTCTCGTCGGCCAGGGCCAGCACGGTCTCCACCAGTAGCTGGGGGTCCTCGTGGAGCAGGCGCAGCACTTCCAGGCGCCGCTCCCAGCGGGGGCGGGTGTGGGCCTGCATGTGCAAGGTGCCGGCCAGGTAGGTGGCCATCCCTTCCAGGTCCGCGCGGGTGGGGCCTTCCAGGTCCCGGCGGGAGGGGACGGGGAGCCGAGGGGGCGACGTGGGCGGGCCCTCGGGCTCCCACGTCACGGTCATGAGTCCTCGGCGTCGTCGTCGTAGGGCAGCTCCGGGTCGCGCTCGGGCTTGACCACGTCGGTGAACTGGACGCGGTCCACGGTGATGGTGCTGGTGTGGATCACCACCCCGTCCTTGCGGATCTCGCGGCCGTCCCCGGTCACGGTCCCGGTCACGCTCAAGGTCACCTCGGCCCCGAACGGCAACGGCTCGCCCACCTCGTTGGTGGACATGCCCTTGAACTTGGCCCGGCGGTTGGGCAGCAGGGCGGGGGTGGCGTCGGCGGGGTCGACGTCGGTGTCGGTCATGGTGGGGGGCCTCCTGGGTCGGACGGGGGAGCGAACAGCGCCAGCGGATCCGTGGACTCTGGCACTGGGTCAGGGGCTGGTCCGGGAGCGCGCGCCGGGGGACGCGCGTCCAGGTCTGCGGCGCGGGCCAGCAGCTTGCGGGCCCTGCGCACCAGCTGGTCCTCCAGGTCCGTCCCGGCCACCTTGGCCGCGTACACGGTGGACGCGATCGCGGCGCCGGCGGCATCGCCCTTCCAGTTGGCCGCGTCCTCCCAGCACGCGCGGGCCAGGGACCGGGGGGACACGGGGACCAGCTGGTGCGCGGGGCTCAACCTCACGAGGCGGGTCCCTCCTCCACCACCTCGGCGTCCTCGGTGGCGTCCTCGCTGGCCGCGGCCACCAGCAGCGCGGCGTTCTCGATCAGCTTGTCGGCGTCGGCCTCGGTCACCTCCCCGAAGGTGGTGATCTCGCGCTCGAGGATGCGCCCGGCCCACGCGTTGCGGTCCCCCACCTGAGCCTTGCGGATCAGGGGGAACAGCTTCTTGGACTGGTCGGCGGTCATGCGCGGGTGGCCGGTGTCGTCGGCGTGGGTGACGGGCTCCCCGGTGGGGGCGGGGTCCGCGTGGGGCTCAGGCTCCCCGGCCAGCTCGTCGCTGGTCACCGCGGACTGGGGGGCCCGGGTGGACTCCACGCGCTCGGCCGGGACGCGCTCGAAGGCCCCGGCCTCGTCCTCGGTGTAGATCCCGGACAGCCGCTGGGGGAAGGCCTTGCGCAGTGCCCCCGCCTCGGCGCACTTGCCCAGCATGTGGGCCCCCTTGGTCTTCCACATGCTGGTCAGGGACACCTGGCCCTGCCACGTCTTGGTCTGGGCGAACTCCCGGAACAGCACCACGGCCCGGATGGGGGCCCGCTTGTCGCTGCGGATCACCCCGCACCGGGCGGCCACCGGGGGGTTCTTGTCGTCCAGCCACACGTCCGTCCAGGCCCCGTCCGGGCCGCACCACAGAATGTCCTCCTGGCCCAGGTACTGCTCGTGCTCCTCGGCCACGGCCCGGAACCCGTCGATCCCGGTCTGGATGGTGTACTTGGTCTTGCCCTGCTCCTGGCGCCCGATCATGTAAATCTGGCGGGCGAACGGGTCCAGCCCGGTGCGCTGGCACTGGTGCATGAACACCATCAGGTCGCCCTCGGGGGCATCGGCCAGCCCCAGCTGGGCCAGGGCGGCCATCTGCATCTTGGTCCAGCTGGTCTGGTCCGAGGACAGGGCCAGCGCGCCCCCGCCGATCACGGCTGGGGTGGGCGGGGTGGGCGGCCCGTTGGCCTCGGTGGTGGCGACTTCCGTGCTCACAGGTCCTCCTGGGTGATGGTGTCGAACTCGAAGGCGCCGGCGTCGGCCGCGCGCTCGTAGGCGTTGAGCTGGTAGTACGGCAGGCCCAGCTCCTGGGGCTCCGGGCTGTACCCGGGCCAGTCGTCCAGCTCCACGCACCGGGCGTAGGTCATGCGGGCCTGGTGGTTGAGCACCTCACCCCACCCCACCGCGGCCGCGTCCGGGCTGTACACGGCGGCCAGGTACGGGGGCTTCTTCTCCTGGACCACCAGCAGGAACTTGGGCAGGGGCGCGCCCGGGCCGCCCAGCCCCAGGCGGACCACCCCGTCGGTGTAGAACGGCCCCTGCTGGTGGTAGCCGTAATCGGCCATGCTCTTGGCGAAGGCCTGGGGGCTGGCGTCCTCGGTGCTCTTGTAGTCCACCACCAGCTGGCGACGCCCCTCGGGCACGTCCGGCAGCCAGTCCACCATCACCCGGCACATCACCCCGGTGGCCGGGTCCCGGTACACCATCACCTGCTCCGCGCGCCCCGGGCGCGACAGCAGCGGCCCGATGGTGGGGTGGGCGCGCAGCGCGGCGGCCATGGCCTCCACCTGCTCCACGTCCTTGGTCAACAGCGGGGTCATCCCGGCCTGGCGGGCGTCCACGGCCGCGCTCTTGGCGGCCTTGGTGCGCCAGCTGTCGTGGGGCACCTCCGCGATCTGCATGCCCTGGCCCAGCACCCGGAAGTGGGCACCCCGGCCGAAGTCGAACACCTTGCGGTCCTCGCGCCCGTGCTGCTGGTCGTACCGGAACCGCGCGGGCGTCTTCCTGATCAGGGTGCGGGCCCCGGTGCTGGACAGCGACCCGCCCTGGACCGGGTCGGCGTGATACGTGCGCTCGTCCAGGTCGTACACCCCTGGGCTGTCGATCACCACGGGGGCGGGGTCGGGCTCGTCGGCCTCGGTCTCGAACTCCAGCACGTCGGTCATGCCACTCCTTCGTCGTCCAGGCGCGGCCCCAGCAGGTCGCGTCGCTCGTACCGGTTCTCGGCGTCCTGCACGTCCGTGGGGTCCGGTCGCCACAGGGCCTCGTCGTGACGGCCCTCGGCCACCTGGGCCCGCCACTCGTCGCGCCAGGTGCCCATCAGCGGCCCCCCTGCTCGCGGCGCACCTTGGCCAGCACCGCGCGGGCCTCGGCCAGGCTCAGCCCGGTTTCCTCGCTCACCGCGCGCGGGGTCCACACCCGGTCGGTGTCCAGCAGCATGGCCTCGGCGGTCAGCGCGGGACTGGCCTCGTCGGGCTCCTCGGCGTCGGTGCGCGCGTACACCAGCACCGCCTTGAGCCGGGCCGTGGTCTCGTCGGCCGGGTCCACCTCGTCCGGGTCCGGGTCCGGAGTGAGGTCCGCCCCGTCCACCGGGGCGGCAGACGGGGCGGAAGGGGCGGAGGGTGCGGGCTCCGGGGCCGGGGTGGGGGGCGGGGGTTCCGGCTGGGGGGTGTCCCGCCCGTTGGCCAGCTGCTCCAGCGCGGCGTCCTGCACCAGGTCATGTCCCAGGCGCTGCAACAGCACGGCCAGGTCGTCCGGGGCCACGTCGTACGTGCGCAGCGCGGTGCCGTCCAGGGTGATGGCCAGCGCTCGAGGTTCCCCCTCGATCACCCCGCCGGTCAGGTCGTCGTGGCACTTCCAGGCCATCACCACTCCACCCTCCGGGTCTTGAGGGGAGCCGTGGCCGGGTGGCCCAGCTGGACCACCACGCGCGGGCGGGTCATGGGCCCGGTGGTGCGGCTGTCCTCCGGCACGCTCACCTCCCGCAACACGGTCACCAGTCGCTTCCAGGTGAACGTCCCCGCGGCCTTCCAGCTGCCGGGCAGGGCCCACACCACGGTGGCCGCCAGGGCCACCCCGGCCAGCGCCAGTCCCAGCGCCAGCCCCACGGCCCCGGCCCCCAGCACCGCCCACACCCTCACGGCGCGTCCACCGGGGTGTCGTCGTCGGCTGACTCCGGTTCCGGGGCCTGCTCCACCGGTTCCCCGGTGGTCTCGGCCACCAGCTGGGCGGCCTCCTGGAGCGTCAGCGGCACCAGCACCGGGAAGTCCTCCTCGGCCGGGGCCGGCGCCGGGGGGGCGGGGAACTTCGGGGTGAGCAGCACGTCCACCTCCCCGGTGTCGTGGTCCACCAGCTGGCCCTGCAGCTCGGTCCTGGTGGGTTCCTCGTCGGGGTCGGCATCCGGGCGCGGCTGGTCGTGGACCAGGAACCGCACCAGCCCGTCCTCGGCGGTCAGGGCGGTCAGCAACCGCTCTCCGGCGTCGTCGTCCTCTATGCGCAGCACGAACGTGTGGGCCATGTCAGGTCTCCTCGGTGGTGGAGTGGGGGGGCGTGGAGCCCACCCCGGCATCCCGCGGGGGGCACGGGAGTACCGGGGTGGGCCGCGGCGAGCCATGATGGCCCGCCGCACCGTCCGGTCCCCGGGGGGGTCGGGGTCGGACGGAGTGGGGGTCCAGCAGGTCCGTGCCCATGGGCAGGATGACGGACACGCTGGCGCGCAGCCCGTGCAGGCGTCCCACGGCGGTGCGCTGGGTGAGGGGCTGGGTGTCGCTGGGCAGGGTGTGCAGTTCATGGCCGGGGTCCAGGCGCTGCACCCACAGCGCCCACCCGGACTGGTCGGCCAACACCAGGGCCAGGTGGGCCCCGTCGGCGTGGTGGGTGCGCGCGGTACACGTCTGGGGGGTGGGCAGGTGGGCCTGGTCCACCAGGTCATGGACCAGCTGGTGGGCCGCGCGCAGGGTGGCCCCCTGGGGTGGGACGTAACGCCCCTCCACGGCCCGGCGCGCGCGGGACTTGCGGGACTCCGCGGACCGGCGGGGGCTCACCGCAGCACCGTGTGCCCGGCCACCACGCCCCGGGCGGACTCCAGGTGGCGCGCGGTGGCGGGCAGGAACGTGGCCCGCCAGCGGTCCCGGCGGTCCGGGTCCACCGGGTCCGCGTACACCACCACGTAGAACCGCCCGTCCAGGGACGGCCCCACCACCTGCCCGATGGTGCCGGACAGGTCCGGCGCGCGGTACAGCGCGCACGGGTCTCGACGCGGGCGCGGACCCGCATCGCAGGGGGCGTGATCGCCGCCCGGTGGGCTATCGTTCGCTACGGCCATGTGCTGACCCTCTTCTTCCTCGGTGGTGGGAGAGGTCGCCGTGGCTTGGCCCGGGACGCCGTCTCTGGGGGTGGCGTCCCGGGCCCCCCAGCGGCTATCCGGCGTCGGCGAGCTCGGCCCGGGCCTGGTTGTACACGTCCAGGAAGGTGGCCGGGGGCACGTCCAGCAGCGCGGCCGCGGCGATCAGCTCCCCGGCCCGCCACGGGGTCTTGCCGTCCAGGCGCCGCCACATGGACTGGCGCCCCATGCCCAGCTGCTCGGCCAGCTGGTACCCGGTTACTCTCTGGCGCGCCATGGCGGCGCGCACCTCCCCGGCCACGCGTTCGTCCGGCGTGACGGGGGCCCTCGGTGGTGTGGGTAGCGTCATGGTTCCCCACTAAACACCCTCTCCGGGGGCCCCACCACCACCGGGGGGGTGACCCATGGGGGACCGGATCTGTGTACCGTATCCGGCCAGGGGATACGTGGGACACGCCTGGCGTGTCCCCGCTTCCTTCACACCACCGGCACCACTTGCCTCACCCCCAGGAGGCCCCACATGCGGCGTTACTGGTTGCGCCCTGCCCAGCCCACCACCGAGACGCTGCGCTCCGCGGCGTGGGACCACGTTCTGTTACGACTGGGGGCCGACGCGGCCGCCATGCGCACCCGGTTGGCCGACCAGGTGGTGGCCGACGAGGCCGCGCGCCGCCGTGTGGCACACGCACGGCACACGACGGTGCTGGCATCTGTGGCACACACGGCCCAGCTGGGGGCCACGGTGGACCGGCTGGACCCCCCACCGGACCCCCCCACGGCCCCCATTCCCGGGCTGCCCCAGCAGCCTCCACCGCCCCCGGAGACCGCCCGGGACCGCCGGCGCCGGCTGCGTCGCCGGGCCGGGGAGCTGGGCATCACCCAACACGGCAAGACCGACCGCCAGCTCGAGGACGAGATCGCGGCCCTCGCCGGGGAGTCCTGATGTTGTCCAGGCTGTCCGGGCGCGTGTGGTTCGTGCTGCTGTGCGGGGCGCTGGTGCTGGCGGGTGCCCTGGGGGCGGCCCTGTGGTTCGCGGCGGTGTTCGCCGTGGAGGTGCTGACCTGGCCCGGGGTGGTCACCCTGCTGGCCGCGGAGGCCTGTGTGGCCGTGGGGGCGGTGCTGGACTACCGGGAGGCCCGCCTGGAGCCCCCCACCCGGCTGGCAGCCTGGCTGGTGGCCCACTACACGGTGGTGCGCCGCGTGTACCGGCGCGGGCGCTGGGCCGTGGACGGGGTCAAGGCCCGCCGGCGCGCGGCCACCGCCCGGGCCGCGGCCCAGGCCCGGCGTGACGCCGTCGGTGAGGACCAGCAGCGCGGGCGGGAGGCCGCGTGACCCTGGCCGTGGCCCTGGTGGCGGTGCTGGTCATCGCCGGGGCCATCGCCTCGGTGCGCGCCGGGGCCGGGCGCCCGCGCGGGCTGGCCCCGGGGTTCGACCTGGTCAAGACCGTCAGCCTGGCCGCGGCCCGGCGCAAGGCCCTGCACACCCGGCCGGGGCTGACCATCAAGCACCGCCCCACGTGGCTGGGGGGCACCCCGGCCCGGCAGGTGGGCATCGAGTTGTGCCGGTCCGGGTGGCGCTGGCTGTACGCGTCCCTGGAGGACGTGGTGCTCATCTTCGCCGAGCCCCGGTCCTGGAAGACCGGGCTGCTGTCGGCCCACGTGGTGGACCTGCCCGGGGGCGGGCTGGGCACCAGCACCCGCACCGACCTGTACCTCAACACCGTGGAGCACCGGAAGGACCAGGGCCCGGTGCGGGTGTTCAACCCGGAGGGACTGGGGGCCACCATCGGGGTGCCCAACGACGCCCGGTGGGACATGGTGCGCGGGTGTGACGCCCCCGCCGAGGCCACCATGCGCGCCGGGTACCTGCTGTCCGGGTCGGCCAGCGGGGACAAGGTGTCCGACCGGGGGTACTGGGAGAGCAACGCCGGTCGCGCCCTGCGCTACCTGCTGTGTGCCGCGGCCCTGTCCGGGGGCTCCATGCACGAGGTGTACGAGTGGGGCCAGACCCTGTCCCAGCGGGCCCCGGTCTCCATCCTCAAGACCAACCCCGGGGCCCCGCCCGGCTGGGGGGAGGCCCTGGAGTCCTTGCAGGCCCAGGACCCCAAGCCCAAGGGGTCCGTGAGCGCCACCCTGACCCTGGCCCTGCAGTTCATGGACATACCGGAGCTGGCGTACGCGGCCACCCCGGGGCCGGGGGACGTCGGGCTGGACGTGCCGGCGTTCATCCTGGGCGGGGGGTTCCTGTACGTCATCGGCACACAGCGGGAGTACGCCCCCCTCACCCCGCTGTTCTCCGCGCTGGTGGGCCACGTGGTGGAGACGTGCAAGAAGCTGGCCGGGAGCCGGGGTCGGCTGGACCCTCCGTTCGGCCTGATCCTGGACGAGGTGTACAACACCGCCCGGCTGCCGCTGGCCCGCATCAGCTCCGAGCTCGGCGGCATCGGCGTCCCCATCGTGTGCGCGTTCCAGGGGCTGGACCAGGCCGAGGAGATGCTGGGCGCGGCCGGGGCCGGGACGCTGTGGACCAACAGCGCCGTGCGCATGGGGGCCGGGGGCAGCGTGCCCAGCCTGGAGAAGCTGTCCACGCTGCTGGGGCACAAGGCTCAGCGCAACCGGCGCGGGGAGATCGAGCGTTCCCCCGTGCTCACCGCCAGCGAGATCGACCAGCTGGACCCCGGGAAGGCCGTGGTCTACACGCGCGGCAAACCCACCATCGGCACGGTGCGCCCCATCTGGGAGCGCCGCACCCCGCGGGCCAAGGCGCCCCACCCCCCCACCGGTCCGCTGGCCCCGGTGTACAGCCTGGACGAGCAGCGCCGGGCCGGGCCCACCACCGAGGTGGGGTCGTGAGGCCCCCGTACCTGGCGCTGCTGCTGCTGGGGGCGGTGCTGGGCAGCTGGGCATGGCAGGTCCCGGCGTTCGGGGCCATCTTCTGGCCGCTGGTGCTCACGCTGTCGATCTGGCTGTGGGCCGACTACTTCCGCTCGGCGGCACGCCGCCGCCGGCGGGGACACCACAGGAGGAGTCATGGCTGAGGACGGGTTCCTGGCCGCCGTGGGCGGGGCCCTGGTGGCCATCGCCACGCTGGGGATGGTGCGCGAGGACGACGCGGCCCCGGGCGGTGGGGACGTGGGCACCCCCGTGATGCGCCACCGGGTGGAGTCCCTGGACGGGCGCGACACGGTCGAGGACGGGGTTTCATGAACGCCGCCCGGTCCCGCGCCGGTGACCCGGACCAGCTGTCCCTGGACCTCACCGGGGACGGGGACGACGCCCCCACCGTCCACCAGGTGGGCGCGGTGTACGCCATCCGCAACCGGCTGGGCATCGGCCACAGCCGCTACCGCCTGGACTGGGTGCACGTCCACCCGCTCAACCACTGGCACAACCCCGGCGGCTACGTCACGTGCGCCCTGACCCTGCTGGGTGGGATCGGCGGGGCCATGGTGGGCCCGGAGCACCTGGTCCCCGCCCAGTACGAAGGCCAGAGCACCTGGACCATGAGGAAGCCGGCCCCCCACCTGGGCACCCACTGCCGCTGGGCCGAGCAGGAGCAGCAGACGGCGGACCGCATCCAGGCCGAGCGCGCGGGGAGCACCCCGTGACCACGTGGGACAGGGACAGCGCCGCCCCCCACACCCACGTGGGGCTGTTGGGCCAGACGTTCTCCTGCACGTGCTGCTGCCCGGACCCCCCTCCCACCCCCCGCGAGAACCCGGGCGGGTCCGGCAGCGGGGACGGCAGGGGGTGGCTGGAGGCCGTGGGCACCGCGGTCGCGGTGCTGGGCACGCTGGGGTGGTACCGGGGGGACCCGGAGCCCCCGCCCGTGCCCGAGCGCGCCGAGCTCGAGCGCGCCGAACCGGAGGACCAGCGGTGAGCGGCAACGGGGACCGCCCCGCGGACCGCATGCTGCGCGGGCGGGTGGATGAGCTGGACCGGGACCTCCAGGTCACCCGCGCGGCGGTCAAGGCGCTGTCGGAGAGCATCACGGCCATGGCCGTCCAGGCCGCGCGGGTGCGTCCCATCCACTGGCCGGACCTGCCCAACGACCAGCACGCCGCCCGGTACACGGAGCTGCTGGCCTGGATGCGGGAGGTGCTGGTGGAGCGCTACCCGTTCGACGCGGAAGCCCTCACCCCGTGCTGGTGGCGCCACCCCACGGCCGTGGACCTGCTCACCGCGGCCTGGCAGAGCTGGACGGCGGTGTACCGCAACCCCGCGGCCAGCGTGGACCGCCAGGTGACGTGGCAGCACACCACGCGCCCCACCACCACGTTCCAGCTACGGCTGGCACTGAGCAACTGTTCCGGGGCCAAGCACGTGGACGACCCCCACCAGCCGGAGCTGGTCACGGGGGCCTGGGGGTAGCTCACACGGTGCGGTCCGTGGGATCCAGGAACACCACCGGCACGGGGGTGCCCGGCTCGATCAGGGCCACCACCAGCTCCCCGTTCCCGGCCAGGGCCAGCACCTGGTGGCGTCGCTTGCCGTCCGAGCACGGCACCGCCCTGCTGACCAGGTCCACCACCAGTGCCTGGCCGCCCCACTGGATGGAATCCAGGCAGTGCAGCTGATCAGGCAGCAGGTGGCGGACCGTGGCCATCAGGCGTCGTCCTCCTGCTCGGGCACGTGGCCGGACAGGTTGACCGGGCACCCGGGGTTCAGGTCCTCCGCGTCCCGCCACACCCCGTCCCACTCCAGGGCGGCCGAGCAGTGGTGGCAGGTCCCGGTCAGGGGGTCACCCTCCGGGTTCCACCCCGGCGGCATGTAGGTCAGCCAGAACCGCATCCCCAGTCGGGTGATCTCCGAGAACGCCCCCCGCACGTCCCCCAGCTCCGTCCGGGCCCGGTCCTCGATCTCCTCCCGCTCGGCCCGGGTGATGCGGGCGCGCGGCATGGGTTCCCGGCGTTCGGTGTCCCTGGGCATCACCCACCACCTCCTCGAGCGTCCCGGCCAGCCCGCACCGTTCCCACCACACGCGCACCTGGAAGCTGGCCACCACGGCCACCGCCCACGGCACCACCACCAGCACCAGCCCCAGCCCCAGCGCCACCAGCGCCGACGCCTTGGCCATGTCCGGCATGGTCTCCCTGGGGGAACTCACATCTGCGGCACCGCGCCCCGTCCGGCCAGGATTGGGTCTCGCGCTGCCAGCGGTCCGGCAACGCCACCAGGCGGATACCGCACTGGGTCCACACCACCCCGGTGGTGATGTGCCACGGCCCCGGGGTGATGGAGTGCTGGCCGCGGGGGCGCCGGCTGGCGCGCACGTACAGCGTGGGCTCAGTGCTGGCCACAGCGCACCTCCGCGACGTCCGGGGCCCACTGGGGGTCCCAGCCCGGGATGGTGTGGCGGTGTCCGTAGGCCAGCAGGCGCACCACGTGGACCAGCACGTTGGAGTCCGGGTCCCCGGCCGGCAGCTGGGCGATCCGGCCGGCGCACACCCCGGCGATGGCCTGCTCGGCGGCCACCCGGGCGGTGTCCCGGTCGTCCGCGGCCTCGGTGCCCAGCTCGGTCAGCGTGTTGTGGACGTCGGCCAGCCAGCACGCCAGCCTGGACGGCACCTGGTACGGCTCACCCCTGGCCACGGCGCACCGCTTCCGGGCAGTCGCTGGCGTGCTGGCTGGTGCTGGCCCCGCACACGTCGCACGTGGGCATGGTTCGGACCAGCGGCACCCGGTCCCGGTCCCCCGGCATGGTGGGACACATGCCGGGGGTGGGGCACAGGCAGTCCCGGTCGATGTGGCGGGCCTTGGTCTCGGCCACGTACATGGCCTCGGTGGCGGTGTGGTGCCCCACCCCGCTCATGTACCGGTGCCCGCCCTCGGTCCAGGCCGTCCAGCCCCAGCGCAGCATGGGACCCCCGGCGCGCACCTCCAGCACGGCACCACCGGCCAGCACCTTGACGTAGCGCTCCGGGGCGTCCGGGTCGTGGGTGACCGACACCCACTCCGCCCCGCGGATGGCGTCCCCCTGCTGGACGGTCAGGGCCGCCACGCCGGCGCGCAGCCCCAGCCCCAGTGCCACCGCGTCCGCGATGTGCTCGGCGCTCATCCCGGCGGTGGCCGCGGCGCGCACCGCCTCGGTGATCCCCCCGGCGAGCTCGCCGTCCAGGGGGTCCGGCAGCTGGCGCCCGAACCCGTCGTGCGTCACCTCCGGGTACCCGTCCGGGTCGTGCCCGCCGTCGTGCCCGGCCGGGCGGTAGCAACCCCACCCGGAGTCGGTCTGGACACCGCAGCGCTCCACCGCCGGTGGCAGGGCCACGGTGGGCTCGTAGTCCGGCACGGGGCCGGGGTCGTGGTCGTCCAGCGGCGGGTCCCAGGGGGCCCGGTGGCTGGCGTTGCTCTTGGCGTCGTCGGTCATGGGTCGGCTCTCCTCGGTGGTTCAGGGCTTGAAGGTCTCGGCGGTGGTGCGCACCCACTCCGGGGCGGACTCCCACGGCAACGTCCAGCGGGACTGCTCCCCGTCCTCCGGGTCCGGAGGGGCCCAGGCGATGGTGCCGCTCTCCGGGCCCATGCACGTCACGTAGGCGCGGTCCAGGCGCCACTGGACGGCGTCGTACAGGTCCCGCTCGTAGGTGATCGTCAGCAGGTTGGGGGTGATGCGGCGCACCGGGGCGTTGGGGTCCCGGCCGGTGTCCTGGGCCCGCGGGATGGACATGGTGGGGGCGGCGCGCAGGCGCAGGTACAGGGTGTGCGTCTCCACGCGCCCGTACGGTTCGGCGATGGTCATGGGGCTCAGCTCTCCTCGGTGATGCGGCGGGGCGCCGGCGTGGGGGTCCACGCGGCGTAGCTGGCGGGCAGCTCCAGCCCCTGGGGGCTGGCCGTGATGGCCACCCGGGCCTGGGCACACACCTGGCGGCGGGCGCGGCGGCGCGCTCGAGCGCGGCACCACCAGGCCACCACGCGGGCCCAGCGCTGGGGCCAGGTCAGGGACCCGGCGTGCTGGGCCACGTCCACCACCGCCCGGGCCAGCATCACGGCCCCGGCCACGGCCAGGACGGCCACAGCGGCCAGCAGGTAGACGACGGCCACGGTGGCGCCCAGCAGCGCGCCGGCGACGGCCACCACCGACACAGCGGCCAGGACGGGTGGACTGGGGCAGTGCTGGGGACAGTGGGGCATGGGTCAGCTCTCCTCGGTGGGTGGGTCGATCAGGTGCCAGCCGCCCAACAGCCGCTCGGCGATGCGGGCGGCCAGCACGTCCGGATAGGCGTCCAGGTAGCCCCGGCACGCGCTCTGGCCCAGCTCCGGGTGGGTCCCGTAGCTCAGCGTCATGTGGCAGGTGAGCACCCCACCGGACTGGGGCAGCCCCTCCAGCTCCGGCAGGCGGATGCCGCGGTTGTGGTCCACCAGCTCCCCCAGGCGCCCCGGACGCAGCCGCATGGGGTTGCCCGGCCGGAACACGCACGTGGCGCACTTCCGGGCCATGGCCTGGGGTAGTCCGGTGTCCGGGTGGAACACCGGGCCCTGCCCGGTCATGCCAGCTCGTCTCGGCGGTAGTCCTTCCACAGGGTGTCCACGCTCATGGACTGGGTGCGGCGGGACGTCGAACGCTTCACCTGCACGCGGGTGCCGTCGTCGGTCACCTCCACGATGCGCAACCGGCGCCACGTCTCGCGGCGCCCGTGCCACACCTGGTCCGGCTGGGGGCGGTCCCCCTTGCGGCGAGTGGTCACCGGAACCCCCTCCACTCGTGCGGGACGGGACGACCCTGCTCGCGCAGCAGGGCGGTCAGGGCGCCGGTTAGCACCGGCCACGCGCGGGCCAGCTCGGCCAGGGCGGCACGGTGGGCCGCCGGGCAGCGTCCGGGGTTCTCCACCGCGGCCAGGACGCGGGCCACGGCGGTCACGACGCCACCGCCCTGCGCAGCTCGGCCAGCCCGCGGGCACACCGGGACTTCACCGTCCCCACCGGCACCCCCAGCCACACGGCCACGTCCACCTGGGGGACGCCGTCGTGGTGGACCAGCACCACCACGTCCAGGCGGTCCGGGGCCAGTAGCTCGAGGAGCGCGGTCACGTCCTTGCGGCACTCCACGGTGGCCAGCCCCGGGTCCTCCCGGGCCTCCCGCTCCCCCAGCTCGTCCAGCTGGGCCACCACGCGGGGACGCCTGCCGAAGGTGCGCAGGTGGGTGTACACCACGCTGGACGTCACGGTGTACAGCCAGGACCGGAACGATGCCCGGCCCGCCCACGTGTGCACGCTGTGCAGCAGGCGCACCGCCACCTCCTGGGTCATGTCGTCGGCGTCCCGGCTGGCGCGCCCCAGCAGGTGGTGGGCCACGTTGTGCACGTAGCGCTGGTGGCGGGTCCACAGCTCGGCGAAGGCGTCGGGGTCCCCGGCGGCGTACGCGGCCACCAGCGCCGCGTCGTCGCGCTCCAGGGGGCTCACGACGTCCCTGCCCGGTGGCCGGCCGCGCGCTGCACGCGCCCGGGCATGCCGTGGAGCACGTGTCCGAAGTAGTCGGCCACGTCCATCTGAGCGTCCAGCAGCACGCGGTGGGCGCGGTCCACGGCGGAGCTGCGCACCTCCCCGCGGCGGGCTGCGGCCTCGGCGTCGTCGCGGGCCGTGCGCGCGGCCTCGGCGGTGGCGCACAGCATGGCGGCGTGCCCGTCCCCGATGCACAGGGGCAGGAACTCCCGCACCTGTCCGGCGCTGGGGGTGGGGGCGGTCTGGTCGGTGTCCATGTCTCTCCTCGGTGGTGGAACGGAGCCTGGAACCCCGCCGCCCGGGGTCGCCGGGCGACGGGGAGTCTGGCGGGGTCAGGACTGGAGCGCGGCGCGGGCGGCGTCGGTGATGGGCACGACGCGCAGCATCTGGAAGGACACCCCGCGGAACCCGGCCACGGACTCCGAGCCCCCCAGCGGCACCACGGTGGCCCGGCCCCCGTCGGCCTTGATCGCCACGAACAGGCCGCGCTGGGCCTCCCGGGTGGGGGAGGTGAACACCACCACGGATCCCAGGGTCACGCGGCCCCCGGCGGCGGCCAGCTCGGCCATGCGGGCGCGGGCGCGGGCGGCGGTGTCGGAGTCCACGCGCTCGAACAGCTCCGGGGCCCCCGCGATACCACGGCCCCCCTCCACGGGGTCCACGGCCAGCCTGCGGCGGCTCCCACCCGGGATGGCGGTCACCACGAACAGGGGGTCGCCCTCGCCGGGGCGCCGGGCCTCCGGCAGGAGGTGGACGACGTCACCCACGGCGTGGGCGGGAATGGTCTGTGCTGGCATGGCTGCTCCTCGGTGGTGGAGTCCTCGACCGTCCTGGCCGGGGGCGCCGTCCCCGGGCCCGTGGCGTGGCGGGTCCGGGGGCGACGCTCCCGGTCAGGCCGGGGTGGGCTGGAACAGCTTCCAGGCGGTGGCCTTGACGGCGTCGCTGCCACCCACCAGGGAACGGGCGGCGCGGGCACGCTCCGGGGTGCCGTGGTCCCGGGTCTGGACCGCGGCGTGCCAGTCCAGGTACTCGGTGATCACGTTGTACCCGGCCCAGGCGGTCCCGCGCACCGTGGCCTGCTGGCTACCGTCCTGCAACAGCGCGACCAGCTGGTCCATCTTGGCCTTGTCGTTGGCCTTGGCCCGGTCGGTCAGGTCCTTGTCCCCGCCGGGGCGAATGATCTGCTTGGCCTTGATCTCGAACTCCCCGGTGGTCATGGGGGTGTTGACCATGCGCTCCGCGCCGGTCTGGAACTCCTCGAACCACTCGGAGGTCAGGCCCAGGTGCTTGCGGGCCTCGGCGATCTGCTGGGTGGCCTTCTCGGTGTGGCGCACCTTGTAGATCCCGTCGTTGCACCGCATGGCGGCGCGCTCGGTGTTGCCGCACACCACCCGGATCGGGGTCACGGCGGTGGTGAACGCGGAGCTGCCGTCGTGGCTGTTCAGGCAGGCCACGTACAGGTCCACGCGGTCCACCCCGCCCACCTGCACGCTGCGCGGCAGCTTGGCCGTGATGAACACCCGGCGCCCGTGGTCCAGGCTCCCCCCGGTCTCCAGCGTGGCCCCGCCCTCGGCCACCAGGGTCTGGAGGTAGGTGGCGTGGGCCTCGTTCTGGATGGGGGTGTACCAGCTCCCCACCGTGCCCAGCTTCTCCATCTGGCCGGTGAAGGGGCTTGTGCGCACCACGGTGCGCTCCGTGTCGTCCACCAGCGGGACCGTGGTGCCGTTCTCCAGCATCACGTGGGCCACGCTGGGCAGCGCGCGCACGTCCCAGCCCCCCAGGTACGCGGTGCGCATCAGCTCGTCGGGATCCATCAGGCCGTCGGTCACGGTCCCGAGACCGTGCCAGCCGGGTCGCACGGCGGCGGCAAAGCTGGTGACGACGGTCCCGTCGGCGGTGGTGTTCTGTTCCAACTCGTGGGCCATGATGCGGTCCTCCTGGGGGTGAGGTCCCCGGTCCTTCCGGGGGGGCGTTCGTGTTCCACACTACGGGTCCCCCCCGTTGTGTGCCACACATCGGGGGGGACCGGGTCTGTACCGTGACCTGCCAGAACATGGCCCAACCCCCCGACACTCCGGTGTCGAGGGGCTGGGCCGGGCGGGGCCGGGGGGCCTACTTCCCGGCCTTGGCCTTGGGCTTGGCGGGCAGGGCGTACCCCTGGTCCGAGGACCACACCGTCTGGCCGTCCTGGGCCACCAGGCGCTGCTCCGCGGGGGTCCCCACCTTCTCGGCCTTGGCCGCGCGCCCGGCGGCGCTGGTGATGGCCTTGGCCGCGGTGGCGAACCGGCGGTAGTCGGTCCACTCGTCGGTGGACCCGGCGGCGCGGTACTGGAGCATGGGCCCGGCGTCCACCAGCTTCTGCTGGGTCTCCGACAGCGGGGTGGTGCGCACCCGCTCGGCGAACACCGCGGCCAGCCCGGTGGGCTCCCCCTCGGCGGGGGCCTTGGCCTTGGTGGCCTTGGTGGCCTTGGACCCCTTGGCCTTGGTGGCCTTGCGGTCCTGGGCCTCCTCCTCGAAGGACCGGGCGGGGGCCTCCCCGAGGACCAGCCACAGCTTGGTGGACTTGTCCACCTTGTCCAGCAGCCACCCACCGGCCCCCAGGACCCCCACCTGGTTGCCCACCCACTCCACGGTGCCCGTCCCGATGGGCGGGAACATGGCCGACTTGCCCCGGCCGTAGTACGTCACCGTCTGGCCGTGGACCAGCCCGTGCTGGCGGGCGGTCCCGCGCTGGGGCACCGGGCGCTCCTGGGGGCCCTTGGCCGGGCCGGGGTTGGTGGCCACCGCCTCGGCCACCATGGCCTCCACCGGGTCGGCGTCGTCCTTGGCGGGCTGGCCCTCCGGGGCCGGGTACTCCCAGCCCTGGGCGTCGGCCAGCTCCTCGTCCGTGGCGTGGTCCCGCGCGTCGCGCTCCACGTCGTCGGCGTCGGCCATGCGGGCCTCGTCGTCCTGGGCGGTCTCCTCGTCCCCGTCGTCCTCGAAGGCGGGCACCAGCTCCCCGCTGTCCTCGAAGCGCTCCGCGTCCAGCTGGGCGGCGCCCTCGGCGTGGTGGGCGCACCGCTCCGGGCCCATGTCCCCGGCACAGTCGGTGTCGGCGTCGGCACACGCCGCGTGGGGGTCGGTGTCGTCGGCGGTGGCGGCGACCTTGGCGGCCTGGGTGGCGGTGAACCCCTCCGGCAGGCCCTGGGCCTCGTCGGTGGCGCGCTGGGCCTGCTCGGTCTCCCACTCGACGGCGGCGACCACGCGGGGGGTCCCGGGCAGCTTCTTGCCCGCGCGGCGGGCGTTGGCCGCGGTGGTGTAGCGGGTGACCTCCTGGCCCTCGTGGGACACCAGCACCCACGGGCGGGGGGTGCCCGGGGCGGCGTCGGTGGTGGGGGCGGGGGCGGTGGACTCGGTCATGGCGTGCTCCTCGGTGGTGTCGCGCGGCGCGGGTCTGGGGTCCGCGTCCATATGTGACACACTACGGTCCTGCACGGCCGAGACCACCTGCACCGTGCGGCACGGCCGATCGTGACCGAGCCGTTGCGGGCGGCTACACGCGCCGGGGTTCCGGCGCCGGCGGCGGCGCCGGTGCCGACCGTCCCTTTCCCGCCGGGTGGTTCCACCGGCTCAGGTCCCGGGCCAGCTGCTCCACCACCTTGTCCGGGTCGCAGCGGCAGAACAGCCTGGGGGTCACGCACATCGTGCACACGTCGTCCATGGGGGGGTGCCTCCGGGGTCTGGGGAGACTGCTGGGGGGCCCACTGGTGGACCCCCGTTCCGGCCGAATGAGGGTACCCGCGCAGCGGGTGGACGAGCCGGCCGCCGCCCACGCCGGCGGCGGCCGGCTACGGCAAGGGGGACTCCGCGTCGGCGTGCCCGCGCGCCCAGCTCAAGGTGTGGGCCACCATCCCGGCCCAGGTGCTGTCCTCCCCGTCGTACCGCTGCTCGCGCTCGAGGTCGTTGGCGGCCTGGAGCTCGGCGTGAATGGCGTCCGGGCCGGGCGGGGCACCGGCCAGGCTGGCCTCCCCCGTCACGGGCCCGGTGGGGCGGGTCCCGTCCAGCCACTCCAGCGTGGCGGCCACGGGACGGCACCGCGCCCCCATCACCTGGGACCACCCCTCCCGCTCGCGCGCGGCAGCGTGGAGTGCAGCGCGCTCGGTGGCGCTACGGCCCAGACCGGTGGTCATGGGCGCGGACGGTAGCCCCACCCACGGACACCGCGGACACGACGAGGCCCCCCACCGCGCAGGTGGGGGGCCGATCGTCACCGGGCCGAGACCGGAGCGTGACCTACTCGGCGCAGGCCCCGCACACGTAGCCGGGAGGGTGCTGGCACAGGTCGTCCGGGCCCGGGAGCGGCGCCGTGGCGGCGACCACCGCATCGGCGATCACCCCGCGGGCGTCGTTCTCGCACGCCGTCACCCCGGTGGCGCGCACGCGCTCCACGGCCTCGCGCAGCTCCGCGGTCAGGACCAGGGTCACCGTCTGGGCGTCCATCAGGACCCCCCCAGCCCGAGGCGGGACAGCACCTCGGCGTCGGCGCGCTTCACCCGGTCCGACCCGCGCGACGGGTTCATGGCCGACGGGGCCACCCGCACCTCCACGTGGGAACACCGGCCGTGCTGGTCCGGGGCCACCGTGGCCCGGGCGCGCCACCCCTCGGCGCGCGCCTCGGCGGCGGCGGGGTCGGTGACGTCCTCGGCGTTGCCGTGCACCCGGCGCCACGGCAGCTGGTGGGTGCGGCCGGGCTGCTCGCACGGCAGCGCGGCGTCGTGGGCCCAGGTGCGCACCAGCGTGGTCAGCATCGGGCGGGGCAGGGCGGTGGGCAGGTTGGTCACGGTCACGGTGGGCTCCTCGGTGGTGGAGTGGGAGGGGGGGCCGGTGTCCCGGCCCCCCCGGGGTTCCTACAGCTCGGCGTCGGTCAGGGCGTCCACGTCGGTGTCCGTGTCCTGGCCGGTCCCGTCGTAGATGTGGTCGTGGGCCATGCGCAGCGTGCCGGGGCGGTAGGTGTGCACCTGGTCGGCGTCCACCAGCGCCACCGGCAGCGCGGGGTTGTCGGCGGCGGTCAGGGTCGCGAGCATCTGGGCCACGTCGCGGTTCCCGGTCGAGCTGCTGTCCGCGCGGTACCAGGTGCGTCCCCGCGGGCTGGTCTTCACGGCGGTGGCAAAGCGCGTGGTGGCGGCGGTGGTGCGGTCCTCGGTGGTGGTCATACCACTAGTGTGACACACTTCCGCATGCCGCCGCACCGCCTGTGAGCTGCGGATATGCCCCGGATCGGCCCCCCGGCACTGGGGCCGGGGGGCGGGTCCGCGGGGCGGGGGGTCAGGCCTCGCGGGCCCCGTCCAGCACCTCGCGCATCCCGCGCTGGAACCGGGTCAGGCGCTCCCGGTCGTCGGCCGGGGTGGCGGCCACGGCGGCGTCCGTGGGGCAGGTCATGACGAACCCGTCGGCCCCTTCCTGGAACCCCTCGGACAGGCCCGCGCGGGTCTCGCGGTAGGCCTCGTCGGCCTCCTCCTCGTCGCCGAAGGTGTCCCACACGTCCACGTACTGCTGGCGGTCGGCGTCGAACCACACGGCGGCCATGAACCACCCGGCGGGGGCGGCGAGCGCGGCGAGGACGGAGGGGGCCAGCACGGGGGCGTCGGTGGTGGCGGTGGCGGTCTCGGTGGTGGTCATACCACCAGTGTGACACACTTCCGCACGTCGCCGCAGGGCCATGAGCTGCAGATACGACGGACCTCCCCCCGGCGCGGTGGCCGGGAGGAGGTCTTGAGTCCGTGGTCCCCTGGGGGCGCTGGCCCCGGCCCAGTAGCTGTGGGCCGGGTCCAGCGTTGGTCATTCCCCGGCGGCGGTCAGGGCTCGGCGCTGCTCCACCCCGATGATGGTCAGGGTGTCCTCCCGGCTGAGCAGTCCCGCGTTGGACGCGCTGTCCTGCCGGATGATGGAGGCCACCACCCGGCCCCTGCCGGCGTTCACCGTCCACTGCTCGTAGCCGCGCAGCATGTCCTGCGCGAACTCGTCGTCGGGGGTGACGAACAAGATGCCGGCCTGCCGCTTCCCGTTGCCCACAGGCAAGGACTTGCCCACGTCCCCCGGGCCCAGCGTGCGGGTCCCTTCGGCCTCCTGGTCGCTCAGCGTGTAGTACGCGTCGGACACCGGGACCACCGTGTGTCCGAGGGCGCGCAGCACCTCGCTGACCTCCTTGAGGTGGGACTGCACCGTCGGCAGCAGCGCCACGGGGGCCCCTCCCGGCTGGGTGGACCATGCGTCCAGAATGTCCACCGACGTGGGGGCCACCACGTCCAGTTCCAGCAGCAGCACCGCTGCTGCGGCCAGCTCCTCGTAGAACTCTCGGTTGCTCTTCACGAAACGATCTCCTTCTCGTCGAACTCGACGTCCAGGACGTCAAGGTTGGGTCCGCGGCCGGGGGCCTCGGGCTGGTCGTGGTTGAGGCGTCCGCGGAAGGCCTCGGCGCGCGCGGTGAGCGCGGCCAGCTCCCGCGCCAGGTGCTGGGCGGACCGGGGCGAGATGTGGTCCCGGAACTTGAGCAGCTCGTCCAGCGACGTGGCCAGCTGGTGGTACTCGCTGTCCAGCAGCCGGTGGACCGCGCGGGCCATGCGATCCGCGTACACGTCGATGTGGACCGGTTCCATGTCCCGGCGCGCGGCGTCGCGGCGGCGCGCGGCCTCGGCGGCGTTGTGAGCACTGAGGATGCGGTCGTTGCGCTGGCTCTCCTCGCTCACCGCGGCGCGCGCAGCTCGATACGCCGCCGGATCGGACTGGATGGCCTTGGTGACGGCCTCCGAGGTGACCGGGTGGCTCTCCTCGTAGGCGCGCGCGACGTCCGGGTCGGCCAAGATGTTCTCGATCACCTGGACCTTGCGCTCCGGGGCGTCGTCCCGCCGGGCCCGCAGGGGGTTGTCGGCCACCTGGGTCGTGCCGGGCCACGGCAGGTCCGGCAGGACGACGTCCTGGCCGGGCTCGGTCGGGGTGGCGTGCCCCTCGTCCACCGCGCGCTGCCACGTGTGGCGGTAGCGGGCCACGCTGTCCCGCTTGGCCAGCCCGGAGAACCCCAGCCGAGCGAACTCGTCCACGGCGACCGGGAACTTCCCCCCATTTTGGGTGAGGTCGGTGCGCTCACCCTGCGCGTCGCGGGTGAACGCGTACACGATGGCCGCGCGCTCCCAGCGCTTGGCCGTGAGCAGCTTGTCCAGGCCGCCCAAGCGGCCGGACAGCTCCTCGGCTGTCGGAATAGTGATCTTCATGGTGTCCTCTCCTTGGTGGCCCGGGGTCGGTTGACCCCGGGCCGGTTCCTGGCCCCCGGCGGGGGTCAGCAGCGGGTGAAGCGGCCCAGCGTGTTGCGGCACCGGTGGCTGTCGTCGTCGTCCCCGCCGCCGTCCGGCACCACGTACACGTCCGTGTCCGGGGTGGTGGTCGTGGGGGTCGGACCGTCGCAGTCGCGGCCGTTGGCGTCCATGGCCCGCAGGTCGCTCACGTAGGCGGGCGAGGCGTCGTTGTCCCCCGCGTACACGGCGGTGTGGGTGCCGCGCACCATGGCGGACCCGAAGTCGTGGCCGTCCAGCTGCACGTACCGCAGCTCCCGCCCGTAGCGGTCGGTGTCCACACCCGGCTCCGCGGTCAGGGTGACCGGCTGGTTGTACGGGTTGGCCAGCGCGGACTGGGCGGACCCGGTGGCCAGCCGACCCCCGTAGGTGTTGGCCTCGCAGGAGTCGATCCCCAGCACGCGGATGGTGCGCCCGCCCTCCACCTCGAAGGTGTCCCCGTCGATCACCCGCGTCACCGTCACCGCGTCCACCGGGGCGGGCGCGGGGGTGCTGGGAGTGGTGCTGGGAGTGGGGGCGGGGGTCGTGCTGGTGGTGCTGGGGGCGGTCTGGGCGGCGGTCTTGTCGGCCGGGACGCTGGCCTCCGCGGCGGGCGCGGGCGGGGCGGGGTCGCCGGAGTTGCCCAGCGCCACCAGCAGCAGGAACACCCCCAGCACCACCCACGGCCACCGGCGGCGGCGTCGGAGCTGGGGCGGGGGGGGGCGGGGGCGGCTGGGGGTAGTACATGGCGGGTCTCCTCGGTGGTGGAGTGGGTGGAGCAGGGCCGTGCAGGTCAGTAGGCCTCGGTGGGGCAGTTGGCGGCGTGGACCTCGTGCAGCGGGGCGGTGCAGTAGCCACACAGGCCCCGGGCCTGGAGGGTGGCGCGCACGTTGGCCAGGTCGGCGTCCGCGCCCGGCTCGTGGAACAGCGCGTCCACCTCCAGCTCCTCGGCGAGGTCGCGCAGCTCGGCGGTGCTGTACGTGGCGTACGCGGCGGCCTGGGCCGGCGTGGGGGCGGGGGTCTCGGTGGCGGTCATACCACCAGTGTGACACACTTCCCGCCGCGCCGAGGGGCCTGTGACCTGCGAGGATGCCTTTCCGCCGCGCCAGAGTGCCAGCCTGGGACGGGGTCCCCTGGGGCCGCTGGTGCTGGGCCGGTGCCGCGCGGGGTCCCGGCTCGGTACGGGTCCAGAGGTGACCGGCTCCCGGGGACCTCTACCCCACCCACCAGCACCCCGCCAGGGACCGCTGCGCTCGCCTGCGGCGCCCTGGCGGGGCGCCGGCGCGCGGGGTCGGGACGAGGTCATCGCCGGGCACCCCAGGCCCCGGCCCACCACCGAGGGACCCCACCATGAGCGACACCATCCTCCCCGCCACCGACGAGCTCCCCGACCCCGCGCGACTGTCCAGGCTGGGCAAGCTGGCCAAGGCCGCCAGCGCCACCGGGGGACCGGAGTTCGGCACCCCGGAGTGGTTCGCCCTGTTCCTGGAGCCCGTCACCCCCCAGGCGCGCGCCCAGCGCGAGGCCGCCCTCATCCGCGCCGCGTTCTGCTGGGTGGCCGCGGAGCTCGGGCTGGGTGCCCCGGCCAGCCGTGAGCGCCTGGACGCCCTGGTGCGCGAGGAGTCCGCCCGCGCGGTGGTCCAGGACGTCGCGGGCCCCATGTCCGCCCTGCACGGCGACCGTCGCGCCTGGGCCCGGGCCTCGGCGGCCTACGTGGCCCGCGAGAGGGCCTGAACGCGACGCCGGCCCGCCACCCTGGGACACAGGGTGGCGGGCCGGGGTCACCCGGGGAGCACGTGCAGGGTCTGGGCCAGGTGCGGCCGGGACCTCCTGGAGGAGCGGGGGGCGGGCTAGCGCCCCACCCCGTCCTGGAACTCCGGGGACACCTGGTCCGCCGTGCCGGCGCCGGGCAGCGTGTTGTCCGCGTGCGCGCCGTCCCCGCCCACCACGTCCGGGGCCGAGGCCTCCGCGTCGGTGCCGGCCTGATCCGCGGCCCCGGTCCCGGGGCTGGTGTCGGACGTGGTGCCGCCCGGGTCCACCTCGGGGGGCAGGGGCTCCAGCGCCGGCACGCTGCCGTCCACACTGCCGGGGTCCGGGGTGTCCGGGTTGGTGACCGGGGGGGCCTCCACCGGACCGGTGGGTACGGCCGGGTCGTTGACGGGCTCGGCCACCACCGAGGCCAGCGCGTCCGCGCTGGCGTCCACGCTGGCCGTGATGGCCGCCAGCTGGGCGCGGGTGGCGTCGTCCAGGCCGCCGGCGTTGGCCAGCTGCTCGGTGAGCAGCGCGATCTTGCCACGCAGGTCCGGCACGATGGTGGCGATCTGGGCCACGTAGCCACCCGTGCGGGTGGCGGCCTGCTGGAGCTGCTCGAGGTCGAGTGCCATGCGGGTGCTCACTTCCTGGATTCGGTCGGTGAGCGGGGCCAGCAGCCAGCTGCGCGCGGCGCGGGCGCAAGCCTGCGCCGCCTCGCGCGCCAGCAGTCGAGCCAGCGGTCCACTCGGGGTGTTCACGCGCGCAGCGTCCCACCGGTGCCGCTCGAGGTCCCACGTGCCACGCCCACAGCCTTGTACCGTGATCGCCGCCCACGGAGGGGATCACGCTGTCCCGGTTCATCCCGCCCCTGACGGCCAGCCAGGCCCGGGTGCTGCTGTACCTGACCACCGACCTGACGGTGCGGGAGATCGCCGCGCTGCTGCACGTCTCCACCAACACCATCCGCACCCACCAGCAGGCCATCTATCGCAAGCTGGGGGTGGGGGGACGGCGGGAGGCGGTGCGGGCCATGGCGGCGGGTGGCCACGGGGAAATCAACCGTTGGCTGGGGCGCACCTGGGAGGTGCGGGCCACCGGGGACCGGGTGTCGCTGATCCTGGACGGGGGGTCCCCCGTGATGACGGTGGGCGCCGCGCGCCAGCTGGCGCGCGCCCTGCTGGACGCTGCCACCCGCGCGTCCTGTGACACCACCCCGCGGCCGGGGTCCCCCCAGCCCCCCGTGCAGTCCTAGTGCCGACAGACCTATGTCTGTCCTAGGTCTGTCCTAGGTGGCTCCTAGTCCCCCATCCCTCAGCACCCCCCAGGAATCTCGGGCACGTCACCCGTCCGGGGGACCCCGGGTGCACGTGCATCCGGGGCCGGCGAAGGCCCAGGGCGGTAGGGCCAGTGATCCACGGGCCAGTGCGGAAGGGAAGGCGGCAGGCCAGGTACACAGTTGCAACCGACCGTTGACCCGGGTACGGACCCCGCTACAGTGCTCAAGGCCAGGAGTCCCCCAGCTCCCGCGGAGTCGCCGCTATGAACACCCCTGCCAACGGACGTCGCCGGGCGTGGGGGCGGCGCGACCGCCGGGTGTGGGGGCGGCGCTACGCCCAGGCCGACCGGGCGGTGCGCGAGGCCACCATCGGGGTGGCCAACGTGCGCGCCCGCGGACAGGCCGTCCCGGACGCGCTGCTGGCCGACCGCGGAGAGAAGATCACCCGGCGGGCCGACGTCAGGGAAGCGGCGGCCAACGAACGGCGGGGGCTGGCCACCCCGTGAGCGTGTCCGCCACGGCGGTGTCGGACGGGGGCTACTACCTGCGCGCGTGCGACAAGCACAAGGCCCCCAAGGACCGCCCGGAGGCCCACGGCCCGGCCGCGTACGAGCTGAACGCGGTGGCCGGCGGGGAGCCCCCCGGGGAGTGGTACGGGGCCGGAGCTCGGGCCCTGCGCCTGGTGGGGGAGATCGTGCCGGGGCAGCCCAGCGGGGATGACTTCTCCACCCTGGTGGACGAGGTCAAGCACCCCCACACCGGGGAGAAGCTGGGCAGCCGGCCGCGGCGGTTCAAGACCGCCGAGCAGCTGGTGGCCCAGTACCGGGCCAAGCACCCGGACGCCACCCCGGAGCAGGTGTCCGAGCAGGCCGCGAAGGCCAGCACCAAGCGGCGCAAGAACGTCCACGCGTACGACCTGGGGTACGGGCTGCCCAAGAGCTGGAGCGTGTTGCACGCCGCCCTCGAGCGCGAGGGCCGGACCGCCGAGGCCGCCCTGATGTGGGAGGCCATCAACGCCGGCGTGAAGGCCAGCCTGGACCAGGCCGCGGAGGAGCACGGGTGGACGCGCACGGGGGTGGGCGGGCCCCGGGTGCACGGCCAGAGCACCACCCGCAACGTGCGGGCCCCGGACTGGACCATGGCCATGTTCCGTCACCACACCAGCCGGGACCGGGACCCCCAGCTGCACGTCCACGTGATGCTGCTCAACCGGGTCCAGCTGCCGGACGGGAGCTGGAAGGCCATCCACGCGGCCCCCCTGATGCGGGCCAAGCACCAGCTGGACGCCACGTTCCTGCGCGTGGCCGAGGCCAAGCTCTATGAGCTGCTGGGCTACAGCGTGGCCACCCGCCCGGACGGCAAGGCCCGGGAGATCCTGGGGGTGTCCCAGGCGGTGCGGGATCTGTTCTCCAGCAGGTCACGGGCCCTGACGGAGCGCGCGTCGGAGCTGGTGGACGGCTACGCGGCCAAGCACAAGCTGGAGTCGGTGAGCCCGTTCATCCGGTGGTCCATCCTCCAGTACGCGGCCCGGGACAGCCGCAAGCCCAAGGCCCAGGGGATCACCCGCAAGCAGGACCTGGCCCGCTTCGAGGCCACCATGCGCGAGGCCGTGCGCGGGGGGCTGGACGGGGTGGTGGCCGACACCGACAAGGCCCGCGCCCAGCCGTCCCCGGCCCTGCCGTGGAACGACGAGCTGGTGATCGACCAGGCGTTGGCCGACCTGGACTCCAGGAGCGGCACCAGTAAGGCCGTGTGGAACCGGTCCCACCTGTACCACGCCATCAGCATGCGGCTGCCGGACCGGCTCAACCTGCCCGCCGAGGACATTCCCACCCTGCTGTCCGCCCTGACGGAGCAGGCCCTGGCCAGCCCCCAGGTGATCAGCGTGGAGGCCCCGGGGGCGGCCCGGGTGCCGGACAGCCTGCGCGACGCGCGCACGGGTCGGTCGGTGTTCGACGCCCCGGAGGGGGAGCGCTACACCACCGCGGCCCACCTGGGGCGGGAGGACAGCCTGGTGGCCCGCCTGGACCAGGTGGGGGCCCCGACGGTGCCGGAGGGCACCACCCGTGCCCTGATCGCCGCGCGCCACGAGCTGGACGACCAGCAGGCCGACGTGGCCGCCGCCGTGATGGCCGATGAACACCGCATCGTCCAGATCGAGGCCCCGGCCGGGTCCGGCAAGTCCCGCGTGGTGGGGGCCATCAGCGACGTGTCCGAGCAGGTGTACGGCCACGGGCTGCTGGGGTTCACCACCGCCCAGAACGCCGCGGAGGTGCTGGCCCGGGAGGGGGTGCAGCGGGCCCACAACATCGCCGCGTACCTGGACTTCCTGGACCGCGCCCAGCACGGGGAGGTCACGGACACGGAGCGTGCCACGTTCGCCGTGCCACGCGGTGCCACGGTGGTGGTGGACGAACGCACCCTGGTGGGCACGCGGGACCTGGTGCGCCTGCTGGACGCCCTGGACCGCGCCGGCGCGGGCAAGTACGTGCTGGTGGGGGATGAGGAGCAGGCCGGGGCCGTGGACGCCGGCGGGGCCGCCGCGCTGATGAACCGGGAGCGCGAGCCCTACCGGCTGGCCACCATCCACCGGTTCCACGAGCAGTGGGAGCGCGACGCATCCGCGGAGGTCAGGCAGGGCAAGGTGGAGGCCCTGATCCCGTACCAGGTGCGGGGCCGGCTGCACGGCAGCACCGACGCGGAGTGGGTGCGGGACGCGGCCGTGGAGGGGTTCGTCCGGGACTACCTGGACGGGGAGCAGTCCATCATCGTCACGCGCACCGGGGAGGACGCGTCCAACCTGAACAGCCGGGTGCGCGCCCAGCTGGTGCGCCACGGGCGCGTGTCCGACGAGGGAGCCGTCCCCCTGCGCGATGACACCGTGGCCGGGGTGGGGGACCTCGTGGCCACCCGCAAGAACAGCCGTGCACGCGGGGTGGTCAACCGGGAGCAGTGGGAGGTGGTGGGCACCACCAGCCACGGGGCGCTGGAGGTGCGCCGCCTGGAGGGGCGGGACAAGGACACCGGGGCCATGCGGTACGGGCCCACCCGCACCCTGGACGCGGAGTACACGCGGGAGCAGGTGGAACTGGCCTACAGCGGCACGGTGGAGGCCGTCCAGGGACGCAACCCGGACACCAGCCACCTGCTGGTCACCCCCGGCATGGGGCGCAGCCACTTCTATCCCGGGTTCGCCCGGGGGTCCAAGCGCAACCACGCGTATGCGGTGCTGGAGGACGACAAGCAGACGCCGCTGGGGCGCATCGGGGACGTGCTGGAGTACGACGACCGGGAGGTGGCCGCCCGCCAGGTGATTGCGCAGGAGCTGGAGCGCAGCGAGCACCTGGGCCACCTGGGCCCCCAGTGGCAGCAGCTGGTGATCGAGGACAGCGCCGTCCACCACCGGGAGCTGATGCGTCAGGCCCTGGGGGATGACGCCCAGCGGGTGCTGGAGGACCCGGACGCCGGCGGGCTGCTGCGGCTGATGCGCGCCGCGGAGACCGAGGGCCACCAGCCGGAGAAGGTGCTGGCCGCCGCGCGCGGGCGCGGCAACCTGACGGGGGCGCGGTCCCCGGCCCGGGTGCTGTTCGCGCGCATGGACCGGGAGCTGGACCGGGCGCGGTCCCAGCGCCAGGAGGAGGACCCGGACGCGCCGGCGGTCCCGTTCACCTATCAGGCCCGGGTGCGCCCGGTGGAGCACGGGGCCCGGGACAACGCCGAGCGCGCGTACGCGGCCGAGCTGGCCCGGGCCATGGACCACAGCGTGGCCGAGCTCGGGCAGCGCGTGGTGGAGCAGTGGCCGGCCTGGGCCCAGCGCCAGTGGGGGGACCTGCCGGACGATCCCCTGGAGCGTCAGGCCCTGGCCGGTCGGGCGGCCCCGGTGGCCGCGTACCGCGAGCAGTTCGGGTGGGACGACGAGCTGGACCCCATCGGCCCCCAGCCGTCGCGCACGGAACCGGAGCGGGCGTGGGTGTGGAACCGGGCCGCGGACACCATGGGGCTGGACCGCCACAGCCGGGACCTGGCCGGGCTGAGCGCGGGGGAGCTGGAGAACCGGCGCCAGGCCTGGCAGCGGGAGCAGACCTGGGGTCCGCGCAACGTGGACGACGAGCTGGGGGCCACTCACCTGGCCGCCGAGCGCGCCCGGGCCAAGGCCGTGGAGGCCCGCGCCGCCTACGGGGAGGACCTGGACCTGGAGGCCGCCGCGGAGAGCGAGCGCGCCCGGGTGCGTCAGCTGGAGTACGTGGCCCAGGTGCGCAAGGACTGGTACGCGGAGACCCGGGACACGCGGGTGGCCGCGGAGTACGCGGCGGCCGAGCAGGAACGGCGCGCGGAGCTGGAGCAGGCACGGCAGGACGACCCGGTCACGCGTGACGTCACGCGTGACCCGGAGACCCGTGACGTCACGCGTGACGTCACGCGTGACCAGCCCCAGCGCGAGATCCCGGACGAGGACCAGGTGCCCGCGTGGGCCCAGGAGGCCCGGCGCGGCGTGGACGCGGAGGCCCGCCGCGCCCAGGATCTGCGGTGGGCCCGGGAACGTGCGGCCGAGCGCGCCGCCCAGGCCCGGGAGCGCGAGGAGCAGGAACGCGTTACGCGTAACGCGCAGCCCGTCCCGGACGATGGGCGGGGTGAGAACGGGCCGAATAATATTTCCCGGGATCCCACACCGGTGCCCGACGCCCCCTCAGATGAGGGCCCGGAAGTAGACGACCCCCCGCGTGAGCTGGGCGAGGACCGGCCGGTTGACGATCCGGCCCCGGTCGAGAGGTTGCCGGAACCCCACCCGCGTCCCCTGCCGGAGCCGGAGCGGGAGCCGGAGGAGGACCAGCCCGAGGACGAGCCGCAACCGGAGCCGGTGGACGAGCTGGCCGCGCGCCGGGAGGCCAAGGCCGAGCGCGAGGCCGAGCAGGAGCACCAGCGCGAGGACGACGAGGGGGACGAGCCCATCGGCGGGTGGCGGGACGCCCCGGACGACTACACCGACGAGCAGGTGCAGGAGCGCGAGGACCGCGCCCCGGACGCGGACGTGGTGGACCTCGAGCGGGAGCGCCAGCAGCGGGAGCAGGACGACGCCGCCGCGGCCGCGCGCGAGGCCGACGAGCGCGCCGAGGAGCAGGCCCGCCAGCAGGCCCGCGCGGACCGTGACGCCCAGCTGCGCGCGGACGTGGAGAAGGCCCAGGAGGCCGCGCGCATCATGGCCGAGCGCCGGGAGGCGGCCGAGCGCGAGCAGGACGAGCGGGAGCCGGACCCGGCCCCGGTGCGCGAGGACACCCACCAGCGCGAGGACTAGGACGCACGAAACGGCCCCCTCCCGGGAGTGGGAGGGGGCCGTCGTGGTGGGGGGGGTGGTCAGCCGTCGTCGGGGCGAGCTCGCCCGCGGGGACCCTCCCCGCGCACGTCCACGCGCACGGAGTCGAACGCCGGCACCTGGTTGGCGAACTGCATCAGCGGGGTGCGGTGGGAGCCGTCCCCGGCCCACACCACGCACTGGGCCTGCCCCTGCTCGGCCAGCCCGGGCAGCGTGACGGTGACGGTGTCGGCGCCGGGGCCGCCCCCACCGTCCTCCACGGCGCGGAAGCTGGCGTTCCGGTCCGGCTGGGGGGCCACGTCGGCCCGGCCCAGGGGGCGGCAGGCGGCGTGGAAGTGTCCGCGGGTGATCCCCCCGGACAGGGTGCCGGTCTCCAGGTAGTACCCCCCCTGCCCGGCGGCCAGGAAGCGGTCCCGGATCAGGTTGCGGCTGGACACGCGCAGGGTGATGTCTTCCCCGGCCCGCACCCGGCGCGGGCTGTCCAGCACCAGCAGCTGGGGGTTGTTCCCCTGGGCGGCCACCTCCCCGTGGGACACCTGGATGCACGCCGGCGCGACCTGGTTGCCGTCGTGGGGGGGCAGCTGGCTGGCGGAGCAGTCCACGGCCAGGGGTTCCAGCTCGGCCGCGGCGTACCCCACCACGGTGCCGGTCCCCACCAGGGCCACGGCGGCCAGCAGGGCCGCGAGGACGGCGGCCACCCGCCCGCGGTGGGGGAGGCGGCGAGGTGCGCGGCGGGGTGCGCGGTGACGGCGGCGCGAGCGGAACATCTGGGGTCTCCTCGGGGAGCGGAGGTGGTGCGGGCAAGGTAGCGCGCTGGGCTACTTGGGCCCCACGTACCGCACCGCGAAGCGTGTGCGGGCCTGGCCCCACGGGTTGACCAGGATGTTGAACGTGGCCGCGCACCACAGTCCAAAGGCCAGGGTGTCCCCGGCCGCCAGCCGGACCGTCTGGTGGATGCGCACGTTCTGTTCGGCCCCGGCGGTCTGGCTCTGAGTCATCACGCTGTACCCGGTGGCGGCCTGGCCGCCCGTGGACCCGTTGGGCACGTTCTTGCACACCTTGGCCGCCATGGGCAGCGCGGTGCCGTGCCACACCCACTCCACGTCGTAGCGCCCGGCCACCGGCACGACGGCCCGGTAGAACGGGAAGGCCGTACTGAGCATGGTGTGGGTGTCCACCAGCGCGGTCATCTGGCTACCCATCAGGTAGTCCGCGCTGGCCAGGTTGGTGAACTGGGAGGTCAGCTCCATCTCCAGCACCGGGGCTTCGGTGTACCCCACGGCCCCGAACAGGTGGGTGCGCACCACCTGGTCCAGGTAGGTGTGGGTGTGGTTGCCGGGGGCGGCCTGGGTGGCACCGGTGCCCAGGGTGCGGCGGCTGGGGGTGGCGGCGACGGCGTCGCTGGCCAGGGCCAGCTTGGACTCCGCGATGGCCGCCGAGGCCGACACGGACCCGTCCACCACAGTCAGCGCGGCCGGGGTGCGGGTGTCGGACAGCCTGGCGTCGTCGGCGCGCACCAGCTGGGTGGTGCTCAAGGTCCCGCTGGACGCCACCGGTAGGTCCCCGATGGCGTGGGCGTGGGTGGTGGGCGTGCGGCTGTTGCTCAGCCGGGAGTCGTCGGCGCGCGTGAGCGCGGTGGCGCTCGAGGTCCCGCTGGCGGCCACCGGCAGGTCACCGATCAGGTGGCTGTGGGCGGCGGCGGCCTTCCCGGCCACGGCGGTGGTCAGGGCCTTGACGTCCTGCCCGATCCGAGTGGCCAGCTCGGACACCTCGGACACCAGGGTCATCAGACCAGGGCCGCCTCATAGGCCGCCACGAAGTCGGTGGTGGTGGAGCCCACGTTGGTGGTCAGGGTGGTCAGGTCCGCGGCCGCGGCGGCCCCGATGTTGGTCCGCCCCTGGGTCTGCTGGGGGCCGGTCAGCCCCTGGGCGGCGTCGATGCGCAGCCGGTTGCCCAGGGCGGCGGTCACGGTGCCGGCGAAGTTGGCGTCGTCCCCGATGGCCGCGGCCAGCTCGTTGAGGGTGTCCAGCGCGGCGGGGGCGCCGGCGGTGTCCAGCACCGTGCCGATGCGCCCGTCCACGTAGCCCTGGAGTCCGGTGACGTCGGTGGTGGCGTGGGCGTGGGCCACGGCGGCCTTGCCGGCCAGGGCGGTCGTCAGCCCGGTGACCTCAGCGGTGGTGTGCCCGTGGGCGGTGGGGGCGCGGCTGTCGGACAGCCGCAGGTCGTCCGCGCGCACCACCTGGGTGCTGCTGCTGGAGCCGCTGGCGGCCACGGGCAGGTCCGCGATCCCGTGGACGTGGGCGGTGGGTGCCCGGCTGTTGGACAGCCGGGAATCATCGGCGCGCACCAGGGCCGTGGTGCTGGTGGACCCGGACGCGGCCACCGGCAGGTCCCCGATGGCGTGGCCGTGGGCGGTGGCGGCCTTGCCGTCCAGCGCGCTCTGCAACCCGGTGGTGTCCCCGACGGCGTGGGCGTGGGCGGTGGGGGTGCGCGCGTTGGACAGCCGGGTGTCATCCGCGCGCACCAGGGCGGTGCTGCTGGACACCCCGGAGGCGGCCACCGGCAGGTCGGCCACCCCGTGGCTGTGGGCCAGCTCGGCCTTGTCGGCCAGCTCGGTGCTCACCTTCTGGCTGGACCAGCTGGAGGTGGTGGACGTGGTGGCGTCGTTGATCCCGGAGGCCCCGCCCACGGACCCGCTCAGCTCGTTGATCGCCGACACCAGGTCCGTCTTGGCGGTGGTGTCCAGCGCGGACAGGTCCGGGGCGTTGGCGCACAGCAGGGTGCGCAGGGCCTTGTCCTCGGTGGCGGCGCGCACCGCCAGGTCCGCGACGTTGGTAGCCAGGGTCATCAGACCAGTCCGTTCTCGAACAGGAGCCGCAGGGACACCATGTCGTCATATGCCGGGTGAGGGGTCGGGGCCTGCTCGTGGGCGTTCAGGTGGGCGGCGGTGGCCATGGGCTGGGCGAAGTCCGGGTCCGGGAAGTACCCGGCCAGCACCCCGCCGGCGGGGCCGATGGCCCCTTCCGGCACGGCCCCGCGGCCCACGCTGACCACCTCCGCCCCGGCCAGCGGGTCCGGCACGGTGTGTTCCAGCACCACGGGGGCGGGGGCCCGGTGCTCCACCACCTCCACGTCGGTCACGGTGGACACCACCTCGGCCCCGGCCAGCGGGTCCGGGGTCCCGTGCTCCAGCACCACGGACCCCGACACCCCCCGCTCCACCACCTCCACGTCGCTCACCGGGCCGTGTCCGGTTCCACGTGGAACGGGCGGTTGCGCACGATGGTGCGCACCTCGGCGGGGGCGTCCTCGGGCCCGCGGCTGATCTCCACGTCCAGGAAGCCGTGCCAGTCCCGGGGCTTGTCGGCCCAGTCAGCGGGGGTGAGCACCAGCTGGATGCTGTCCGTGTCCAGCTCCTCCCCGGAGGACGGGACGGTGACGGTGCCGGTGTCGAACACGATGCCCCCGCCGTCCACCGTCCACACGAAGGTGGGGGCGGTGGCCTCGGTGTGCTCCCGGGCCTGGGCGCGCACACGCCAGGCCGACAGGGTGGGGTTGGGCCGGGCTCCGCGCAGGAACACGAACCACAGGGGGCTCTCCCAGCTCTCCCCGTGCCAGGCCACCAGGTCGTCCATGGCGCTACCTCCGCGGTGCTCGGTACACGTGCAGGCCGTCGTGCCACAGCACGTGGGTGCGGTCGCTGCCGCTTCGGTAGATCCCCATCTTGAGGTAGTTGCGTTCCGTGCCCACGGTGGTGGCCGCGGGGAACCGGGTCAGCAGCTCCCCGTCACGCCACAGCGCCACTCCCCCGTCCAGCTCGTCCCGGGCCCAGCGCACGTGCAGCACGTAGTCCGACCAGCGCCCGGGGGACACCGGCCCGCACGGGCGCGCGTACCCCCCGGGGCGGTCGTTCTCCACGGACAGCCGCCCCTGGTGGTCCACGTGCAGGCTCAGCGGGGGGGACCCCTCGTCGCTGTGGAACTGCATCCAGATCAGGCCCCAGCCCTGACCGGGCGGGGGGAACTCCCCGCCCAGGTCCCCGAACATGGTGGACCACACGTGCCAGGTCTCGTCCCCCTCCCCCACGTCGAACGTCTCCCCCGCGCGCACCTCCGCGCGCTCCCCGCCCCCGAAGTTGGGCACGTCCCCGGGCACCACCTGGAAGCGCGCGGCCGTGGGATGGCCGGGCCCGGCGTCCCGCACCGAGATGGACCGGGTGCGGTAGCCCGTGGCCGCCCCGTTGTGGTCCACGGTCTGGACGTTGGCCCAGCGGCCCAGGTCTCCGCGGTCGAAGGCCAGGGACCCCACCAGCTCCACGTCCTGCGGCAGGATCCCGTGGCCCGCAGGGGGCGGCTGGGGAGCCGGCGTGTCCGGCGGCTGGGTGGGTGTGGGGGCGGTGGGCACCCCGGGGCTGGGGTGGGGGCGTGGGGGTGCGGGCTGGATCCCCACCGCGGCCAGCGCGGTCAGGTTGGCCTCCAGCTGGCGCGCGGCCTCGGTCAGGTTGCGCCACCGGGACTGGTCGGTCAGCCGGAAGCGGGCGTGGACCTGCTCCACGGCGTCGGACAGCTTGCCGGTGGGCACGCTCCACGGCCCACCCTCGCGCCCGGCGTACACCGGCACGCGCCCCTCCAGCCCGTGCTCCTTGAGCAGCGGCCACGTGGCCTCCAGCGCCACCAGCACGCGCCCGGCCACCGGGTCCGGGTAGTCCCCCAGCTGGTCCGTGCCGGTGATGGCCCGGTGCAGCGCGTCCAGCTTGGCCTGGTCCATCACTGGTCCCGGGACCGGGCCATGGCCTCGGCCAGGATGCGGTCGGTGTCCACGCTCTTGCGCAGGGCCCACACCCGGCCCTTGGTGATCTGGGTGGCCGCCCAGCTGATGGCCAGCCCCAGCACGGTGGCCACGGCCCCGGTGAGCAGGTCCAGCACCGGGTCCTCGAGCGGGACCGCCCACACCACCCCCACCCCCAGCAGCACGATCACGCGGGCCAGCTCGGCCACCACCAGCGGCTGGGGGGCGCGCTGGGCCTCCAGCGGGGGCGGCAGGGCGGGAGCCGGGCGCCGCAGGCGGGACGGGCCGGGGTCGGTGTAGGGGGGGTCCGGCTCGTAGTAGTCCGGCTGGTAGTACCCGTCCGGGGCTCCCCAGGACCCGCTGGGGCGCGGGCCCAGGCGCCGCACCGGGGGCGGGGGGGCGTCGTACTCCTCCTCGGCCCAGTGGTGACGCGCGTTCACCCGTGGAACCCCGTGGACCGGCGGGTGGCCGGGCCCACCACCCCGTCCGCCTTGAGCCCCCGATAGCTCTGGATCTCCTTGGTGCGGGCCACGGTGGCGTTGCCGAAGTCCCCGTCCACCTTGAGGTGGGGGCGGAAGCGCGCGTACCCGTCCACCGTGAACTCCTGCCAGGCCGCCACGGCCGGACCCTTCATTCCCTTGCGCAACACGGCCCCGGGCGCGGTGGCCGGGGTGCCGGACGTGGGGCGGCTGGGGGTGGCCCCGCCCAGCACGTTCTGCATGTGCCCGCGGCTCAGGGTGCGCGCGGTGTGCCAGGAGAACTCCACGTGGATGTGGTCGGTGTGGGGGCTCTGGCCCCCGTACCGGCGCCACCCCTGGGACTTCTTGTTCACCGACCAGATGCGCCGGTTCCAGATCACCAGCTGGATCCCCAGGGCCTCGTGGTGGTCCACCAGGGCCTGGGCCAGCGCGGTGCCGTACCCGGCGGCGTAGGGGCGCACCCCGAAGTCACACGCGCGCCCCTCCCCGTGCAGGGACGGGGCGCTGCCCCCGCGCACGCTGCGGCAGTTGTAGATCCCGCTGTTGACGCCCCCGCGCGCGGCGTAGGCCCCCAGGTACCAGGCCATGGCCTCCCGGCAACCGTCCTGGGCGCGCCCGGAGCACTGCCGCCCGGCCCCCTGATACGTCAGCGCCACGTCACAGCTCCTCGAAGTCGTCCAGCGGCTCCACGGGGGTGGCCTCGCCGGCCGGGTCCACGTAGTCCTCGTGGGCCGGGTCGGTCACGTCCTCCGGGACGGGGTCCGGCTCGCTGCCCGGCCCCCCCACCAGGTCCCCGGTGTCGGTGTCGTGCTGTTCCACGGCGATCTCCTGGGTGGGGAGTGGGGGCGTTGCGGGCACCGTAGCCGCGGGACCGGACGCGGCCGGGGCGGCGCGCGCCAGCGCGTGCAGCTGGGCCCGCAGCTCCCCCACCTGGTGCTCCAGGGCCTCCACCAGCTGCTCGGAGCGCCATGCCCGCCGGGCGGCGTCCCGGGCCTGGGCCTCGGCCCCCTCGGCGCGCTGCTGGGCCTCGGCCACGCGCGCGTCCGCGGCCGCGGTCACCGCGGCCACCTTGTCGTCCAGGCGGTCGGCCCGCGCGTCGGCGTTCTCCGCAATCTTGAGCGCGGCGTCGGACAGCTGACTGGCGGTGTCGGCCTGCACCTTGCGGCGGTTGGCCGGGATCATCACCAGCGCCGCCACACCCCCCAGCAGCCCCGCGGACCCCAGCACCGCGGACACCACCTGGAACCACGGGGGCAGCCCCCCGTCCGGCGGGGCGGCGGCGGCCACCAGCTGCTCCAGGGCCTGGGCCGCCGGAGGCCACCACCACAGCAGGGTCAGCCCCGTCACGAGCTCGGGGATGGCGGGGACTCATCCGGTGGGGTCTCCAGCGGCAGGGTGTCCTCCAGCCCCAGGCGGTGGGCCTCGGCCACGATCACCTCCAGCTCGTACAGGTCCACGCTGAGGTGGAAGGCCCGCACCAGGTTGCTCACGGCGAACACGCACACCAGCACCGACACCCCGGCCGCGTCCCACCCCACCGTGGCCAGCCCCACCAGGGGGAAGGCCAGCAGCCACCCGGCCAGCCCGGTCAGCCCGGCGCGCTCCACCATCAGCCCGGTGGCGGTGTGGCGGCGGGTGCCCCACAGCACCACCGCGGCCCCCAGCACGGTGACCAGGAACCACACCACGCTGGCCGGACCGGGGAACGCGTCGGTGATCACCGACCCCCCGGACCCCCCGCTGGCCGCCCCCAGCAGTCCCCCCACCAGCAGCAGCGCCACCAGCCCCCCCTGGTGGGGGCGCTGCCACCCGCGCTCCGCGAACATGGTCAGCAGCCGCTGGCGCCGGCGCGCTCGAGCGCGGTAGGCCCGCCCCACCAGCTGCCGGTGCCAGGTCCCCAACCTCACGCCGGGCCCATGTAGCGCACCACCAGGTGGGTGGGGAACCCGTTCTGGACCTGGATCCCGGTGTGCAGTCCCCAGGCCCCCCAGTACAGCTTGTCCCCGGGGGCCAGCCGGACCTCCCGGGACGCGTGCAGCACCAGCTCCCCGCGCGCCCCGGTCACCTCCCGCACGTCGATGGCCAGGGTGTTCAGGTAGTTGGCGGCGTTCAGCGCCACGCGGGAGATCATGGTGCTGGCCGCCGTGGAGATGGTGGCCAGCTCCCAATCCACGCGCCAGCGCCCCAGCACGGGGATGGTGACGTAGCTGGACACCCCGGCCGACCCGGACAGGGTGACCATGTCGTACGGGTCCCCGTCCACCCCCCCTTCCAGCACGGTGTTCCAGCCGGTGGTGGCCCACACGTCCCCCTGCCCACCGAACGGCCACTGGCCCCCGGTGCGCCGCACCTCGCACCACCGGTCCACGCTGCCCGCGGCCGCGGCGATGGTGTCCAGCTCGGAGCGCAGCCCCGTGATCCCCGGGATGGTGTGGACGTCGGTGGTGTCCCCCAGGTGGGCGGCCAGCTCGGCGTCGGTGGCAAACCACGCTTCCAGGGACGCGGCCGGGATCCCGGTGGAGCGCACCACCCACAGCGTGGTGGACACGGCCTGGAGCACTTCCACGGTGCCGCTCAGCTTGAGGGTGCGCGTGCCCCCCAGGATGGTGTGCCCTGCTCCTGCCGTCACCGTGGCCACGTTGGTGGCGTGGGTGGGGGACGTCAGCTGGACGGCCACCTGCAACCCCGGCACGGGGGTGGGCAGGGTGAGGGCCACCGGTCCCGCGGCCGCGTTCACCGGGTAGCCGCGCCCGATCACCATGGTGCCGCCGGCGGTGACGGTGTCCACCCACTCGATGCCGGCGCTCTCGGCCAGCTTCCACACGCTGGCCAGGGACTGGTCCCACCAGTCCAGGGCCTCGGCCACCTCCGGGGTGGTGGACGGCACGATGATGTTGCCGTCCGGGTCGCGCACCTCGTTCACCCACGGGCCACCGTGGTACGGGCCGGGATACGGCATGGGTCACGCCTCCGTCTTCTTCGGCGGCGGTGTGCCGCGCTTCTCCAGCGCTTCCACGCGCGCGGTCAACGTGTCGATCTGCTGGGCCTGCTCCTGGACGGCCGCCAGGGCCACGTTGAGCATCTGGCCCACGTCGTAGGAGGACAGGTCCCGGCCCTGGGGGTCCACGTAGTGGTTGATCAGCTGGTCGGGCAGCTCGTCGATCATCAGGCCGACCCGCACCCGCTCCGGTTCGGCGTCGAAGTCGGCCACCTCCGGGTCGTACTCCCATGCGTCGATCTTGAGGTCGCGCACCACGTCCAGGGCGTTCTTGCCGGTGTGCTCCTTGATGGACCGGTGGTTCTTCTTGTACCGGGCGGCGCTGGCCACGGTCAGGAAGTTGGTGGAGCGGATCCCGCGGAAGGCGTTCCCGGCCCAGTTGCACACGTCGGTGGCCCCGTCGGAACCCCAGGCCAGCGCCCCGTCGAAGTAGCGGGAGCTCCAGTTGGCCCCGTTGGCCCGCGTGGCCACGTCGAAGGTCCCCCCGCAGCTCAGCCCGCCCTCCGCGCGCATCCCGCCCAGGGCGTTGATGTCCCCGTTGGAGTCCACGTCGTTGGCGTGCAGCCGGCTCACGCGCAACCCTCTGAGCGCGTTGCCGGCGCGGTTGACGAACTCCGCGGCCCCGTCGCTGCCCCAGTGCAGGGCCCCGTCGATCCCCTCGGTGGGGTAGTACGCATTTTGCTGAGCCACGAAGCGGTACGCGGACACGGGGCCGAAGAACGTGGCGAACTCCCCCACCAGCCCCCGGCTCTGGGTTCCGTTGCCGTTGACCAGCTCCAGGGCCCCCGTGGGGCTCCATCGGATCGCCGCGTCCCGGTCCACCGGGCCATAGATGGCGTTCCCGGTGGTGCGGAAGGTGTTGGCGTCGATGTACCCGGTGGCGATCAGGTCGGTGACGCGCACCAGGCCGGCCGGGTCGTCCCCGTCCCCCAGGTGCCCCAGCACCACGGGGGCGCTGCCGGGCAGGATCACCACCAGCACCACCTGGCCCACGACAGGCCACGTGGAGCGCAGGCGGTTGCAGGCCACGCTGGCTTCGCTGCCGTCCCCGGCCAGGTCCACCCACACCTTGGCGCCCGCCAGGCTGGTCACGGGACCCACGTCCAGGCTGGGTCCCGCGGCGGCCTCCCCGCTGATCTGGCCCAGGGCCTCCAGGAAGGTGGGCACGGACTCGGTCACGAGGCCTCCACGGTGGTGCCGGTGTCCTCGGCGGGCAGGTCGGTGGTGCGCGTGCCCAGGGCCTGGGCACTGCCGTCCAGGGGGATGGGCACCACCGACACCAGGTGGCGCTGGTACAGCCCGGACGGCAACAGGGTGGCGATGGTCAACCCCGGCTCCAGGCCGGGATGGGGCAGCCCGGTGGGGTTGCACTGGTAGTAGATCCCGGCCCAGCGGGCCAGCCCGTCCACGGCCACCTGGTCGGCCTGTTCCTGGGTGACGATCATTTCGCTGGCGTAGAAGCGCGGGAAGCGCCCGGCCGGGCCGGGAACCTCCTCGGTGCCCCAGTAGTCCGGGCGGGTGGGGTCGTCCACCACCGCGCGCCCCATCACGATGGGGGTGCCGTCGGTCTGCTTGCCCTTGGCATAGAACGCGTTCACGATCTTGGCGCTGGACGTCTTCTGGTCCATGGCCACCAGCGCCCCCCCGGGGCCGGCGTTGAGCACCCACACCGGGGCGTCGGCCAGCTGGGGCACGTCCTCGATCACGAACCCCCCGGTGCGGTCCGCGTACACCACCACGTCCATGCGGTTTTCGAACTGGCCGATCCCGTCGTCCCACGGCTTCTCGGCCACCGTGAACGCCTTGCCCAGGGTGTAGGTGGACGAGCAGCGGCTGGTGTCCACGGCCGCCCCGGGGAAGCTGCGCCAGATCATCCACTTGATCGCCTCCACCCCGGACACCCCGGCGGGCACCTGGAACGGCACCGGGAACCGGTCCCGCACGATCTTGATGGTGCGGTCACTGGCGTTGACGGCGATCCCGTCGGTCAGGGGCAGCTTGCGGCTGCTGTCGTCGATGGGGCCGCGGAACAGCGGCACCCACACGGGGGCCGGGCGCCCGGGCACGGCGATCCCGTACTCCACCCCCAGCTCCGGGCCCACCGCGGACAGCGGGCCGTCCATGGCCTCGCTCCACAGGCTGGGCTGGGACACCACCACCGCGGCGGTGCGGCGCACGGCCTGCCCGTCGTCGTAGTTGACGGTCCCCCCGCTGTGGGGCACCCCCGGGATCACAGTGCCGTCCCCCAGGTACAGGGTGACGCGGGACTCCACCCCGTGGCTGGTGCGCAGGGCCAGGCTGGCCTCGGCGTCCAGCTGGGGGTGGACGCTCAGCGGGTACAGCCCCGGCACGTCACCCTCCCCGCCGCACCATGTACAGCACGGACTGGGGCACCTGCATGGTGGCGGCCGGGTCGTTGGGGTTGCCGCGGTACCCCAGCTCCATCAACCGGGCCAGCATCCACTCCGTGGTGTCCGCGGCCGTGACCAGCACCAGCGCGTCGGTGCTGTCGGCCACCATGGGGGGCACGCTGAACCCGGACCCGTCGGTGGTGCCGGACCCCACGCTGCCCACCGTGACGGGGGGCGCGATCTGCTGGAACGGGTAGGACAGCGGGCGTATCCCGTCCACCCCCCAGTGGGTGCGCGGGCTCTCGGTCTCGTCCCCGAACTGGGCCCAGAACCCCGGGCCGTACCCGTGGGACGCGGGCATGCGCACCAGCAGGGGACTCTGGTCGTCGAACAGCGCGGCCAGCTCGGCGCGCTCGGCGTGGCTGGTGGTGATCAGGCGCAGGGCGTCCCCGGTGGGGCTGCGCCGCGGACCGTTGGTCACGGCGATGGGCTCACTGGCCCCAATCACCTCCAGGTAGCTCACCCGGGCCGCGCGCGTCCGCGCGGGGGCGCGCTCCACCCACACCTTGACCATGCGCCCGTCCGGGTGGGACAGCCACGTGTCGTAGTGCCCGTGGGGGGCCTCGAGCGTCACGGGGGTGCCGGCGATCAACCCCCCCAGCACGTCCGGGTTGGACACCTCGTACACCACGGGCTGGCCGATGGGGGCCTCGCGGTCCAGCGCGAACCCCTGGGGGGCGTAGCTGCTGGTGGACTCCCCGGGCGCACCGTTCCACTCCCCGATGAGCACGCGCCCGTCGAAGTAGCTGCCGTCGCTGTCCGCGCTGGGCTCGATCAGCACCCGCCGCACGGTCAGGTACTCCCCCTGGTCCAGCTGGGCCACCAGCTGGGGCACCCCCAGGGTGGCCCCGGCGGGGGCCCGCACCCGCAGCACCACCCGGTCCCGGCGCCCCAGGGCGCGGGCCTTGTCCAGGTCGCTCAGCGCCACCGTGGTGGGGGCGTAGGTCCCCCCGGCCACGTCGGACCAGGCCACCTGCAGGTAGGCGGGGTCGGTGACGTCGAAGCTGGCCGGCAGGCGCAGCTCCAGGGCCACGGTGTGGACCCGGGCGTCCACCTCCCCCGGCAGGTACACCCCGGTCAGCCCGGCCGCGGGGGCGGTCACGCGGGCCACGTACCCGGTGCCGCTGAACCCGGACCCGCTGGTGTCCCCCCCGGGGAACGTGGTGGCCGACGGGAAGCGGGTGGCGCTGGGGCTGGACCCGGAGCGGGTCACCTCGTCCGGACGGCGGGCCACCACCGGGGTGCCCACCCCCGGCAGGTACCCGTCGGCATCCACCAGCAGGTCCGGGTTGGTGGCCCGGTTCACCCGGGTGGGGCGCACCCGCATCAGGTTGGCCCCGCGCACGCGGCTGCGTTCCCCGGTGGCCACGTTCACCCGGTACAGCCGCAGCGTGGTGGCGAACGGCCACCACACGGTGACGTCCACCAGCCCGGTGTCCGGGTGGGCCTCGGCCAGCACCCCGGCCCCCGGATACGTGGCGGTGGACCCGCCGCCCACGATCTCCACGCCCGGGCCCTGGGTGTCCTGGGCCGCGATCCACAGCCAGGACTGGGTGCGCCGATACGGGTTGTAGTACCGCGTGCCGGGCTCGCGGACGGTGTCCGCCGAGGCCAGCGCGGCGACCCCCGGGGTCGACCCGACGATGGCCACAGGTCAGTGCCCCACCGCGTCGTACATGATGTTCGCCCCCTGGGTGAAGGGGGTCCCGTTCAGGTTGGTCAGCCGCAGGCTGATGGTGGTCTTGGTGTTGGGCCCGGTGCCGCTGATCACGAACATGCCCTGGCTGCCGCCCTCGGTGCGCATGGCGGTGAAGGCGTCCACGGCGTTGGGGAAGCCACCGGAGGCCAGCGGCACCGTCAACAGCCCGGACCCGTCGGGGTTGGCCTGGTAGGCCCCGGCAATGCGCATTTGGACATGCTCCGCGCCCACCGTCTGCCCGGTGGGGGCGGACAGCCCGATCCCGTGGCCGCCGGGAGGGGCGTAGATCCCGCTCAACAGACCGGACGGGGTCTTGGTCACCAGCCGCTTGATGGTGCCCAGGAACGCCCGCCCCCCGTAGTGCAGGGCGGCCGGCACGTCGGCCAGCGCGGCGTGCTGCAACAGCAGGTCCCAGGTGGTGATGCGCTCCCCGGCCGGGGTGCCCTCGTCCCACACCTGGGTGGGGTCGGTGCCTTCCTGGCCGCGCAGCACGGTGGCCGTGGTGGCCCCGGCCGCGTGCTGGATCACCCACACCACCTCCAGGGGGGTGCCGGGCAGCCCGTCCCCCAGCACCACCGGCAGGTAGTTGGGGTCGCTGATGGTGCCCAGGGCGGCCAGGAAGCCGGCGGTCATGGTGGTGCTGCTGCCGGGTAGCACGGCGTCCAGGCGCCCGAACGCCTTGTTGAATGTCAGCCGGTGGGTTGCGGCCATTAGTGAGCGCTCCTGATCCCGCGCGAGTGGGCGCGTCCGACGTTCTCCAGCGTGTCCACGACCACCCCGCGCATGCGGCCTTCCAGGCCGTTCACCTCCACGGACCCCTCGATGGTCATGCCGGTCAGCGTGGAACTCACCACCGCACGCGCCGCGGCCATGGCGGCCCGGCTGTCCACGGCACCCCCGGGCAGGCGACCGGCCTGCATCTCGCGCACCAGCCGCGTCAGGGTGTCGTACTGGGCGGTCTCCCGGGGGTTGAGCACCCGCTCATCGGCGATGACGTCCTTGAACATCACCCCGCGTCCTCGAGCGACCCCGCCCAGGTCGAACCCGGCCTGCGTGGCCAGGCTCTCGGCGGCCTGGCGGTGCTTGGTGTAGGCCCCGGGGAACGCGGACACCTGCACGCGCTGGGCCGCGGCCCCGTAATCCCCGTACGGCCCCTTGCCCAGCTTGTTGAAGAACAGCCCCGCGGAGCCGCGGGCGTTCATGCGCTGGGCCAGGGTGCCCCACCCGGCCTGGCGCTGCTGGAAGATGCCCACCGAGTCGTGGTCCCCCCCGATCCCCTCGTGGGGGAACTTGAGCGACTCCGGCACGCTGTTATTGGCCAGGATGCGGATCCCGGACTCCTGCATGCCGGTCATCAGCGCGATCACGAACCCCTCGCGGGGGATGCCCCGCTCCTTGGCCGCCACCGCAATCTCCTTGGCGTGCCCCAGCTGGCCCGCCGAGGCGGGCCCCGTGGCCGCGCCCCCGGCGGCCCCGGCGGCGGCCCGCTGGGCGGCCAGCACCTTCTGGGCCTCGTCCAGCAGGCGCTTGATGGTGCTGTCCCGGTCCAGCTGGCCGTACCCGGGCGGCAGCTTGCGGTTGGGGTTGATGCGCCCGGAGCTGCCGATCTCGTTGTCCTGGTTGAACCGGCGCACCACGGGGTCCGCGTGCTTGGCGTAGGCCGCATGGATGGCCGGGGTGATGGTGTCCACCACCGGGGCCGCGGCACCCCCGCCGCCGGCGCCCCCCACGAACGCCCCCCCGGCCTCTCCCAGGCTGAACTTGTCGGGGAACAGGCCGTCCGTGGCCCCCCGGGCCCCCCCGCCGATCTGTGGCCCCACCCCGCCGCGGCTCTCCACGTTCTCCCCGCCCAGGGTGCCGGCCATGTGCCCGACGCCCCCGCCGGCGTTCTTGGTGTTGCCGATGCTGAACGAGGTGGTCAGTCCGGGGGCGAACCCGGACCAGGGCATGGACGCCGTGGACCCCAGGCGGCTGTGGGGGGCCTGCCCGCGCAGCACGTTGGTGATCTGGGACATGAACCCGGAGCAGTCCGACCCCCCGGGCCCGGCCCCGCCCCACACGTAGGGCTTGCCCACCATGGAGCGGGCGAACTCCTTGGCCTTGTCCACGGCACCGCCCACCGCGTACCCGGGGGGGTTGGCGTAGCGCCCGCCGGCGGCCTGGCGGGCCTCGGCCTGCCCGCTGTTCAGGGCGTCCAGGAAGTGGCGGTGCGGGCGGGCCACGTCCGCGCGCACCACGTACTCCCCGGGGCTCACGCGGGCCAGCATCTTGTCCTCCCGGGGTCCCCCGGGACCGCGCAGCGTGCCCCCGCCGGTGGCGTCCACCTGGCCACCGCGGGCGTACTCCGGGATGCCGGCCATGGGGTTGACCGGGGGCAGGTTGACCAGGCGGGCCACTTCGTTCCAGGCCCGCACGATCCCGTTGTTCCACACCGTGTTGATCAGGAAGTTGACGGGGGCGGCCAGCATGCGCCGCAGCCCGTTCCACACCTGGCCGATGCGGTCCACGGCCACCTGGAACTGGTCCCCCAGCCAGCGCAGCCCCCCGGCCACGGCGTCCCAGGCCGGGCGGATGACGTTGTCCCAGACCCCCTGGATGATGGCCCCGATGCCGTCCCACACGGGGCGCACCACGCTGTCGATCAGCCACTGGGTCACCGGGCCCAGGGTGTTCTGCATGAACCCCACCAGGGCGTTCCAGGCCACCAGGATGATGTTGTTCCACACGTAGCTGATGACCTGGCCGATCCCGTTCCAGGCCGCCTCGAACACGTTGTGCCACAGCCACATGATGGCCGGGTTGATGGTGTTGTTCACAAAGCCCACCAGCGCGTTCCAGATGGGCAGGATGATGGTGTTCCACACCGTCTGGATCACCAGGCCGATGCCGTTCCACGCGGCCTCGAACACGTTGTGCCACAGCCAGTTGAGCGCCGGGATCATGGTGTTGTTGACGAACCCCACCAGCGCATTCCAAATGGGCAGGATAATGGTGTTCCACACCGTGCTGATCACGGTGCCGATACCATTCCAGGCCGGAACAAACACGTTGTTCCACAGCCACATCACGGCCGGGATCAGAATGTTGTTCACGAACCCCACCAGCGCGTTCCACACCGGCAGGATCAGGGTGTTCCACGCGAAGCTGACGGCCTGGCCGATCCCGTTCCACGCGGGCACGAACACGTTGTTCCACAGCCACATCACGGCCGGGATGATCCAGTTGTTGATGAACCCCACCAGGTTGTTCCAGGTGGGCATGATGATGGTGTTCCACACGAAGCTGATGGCCTGGCCCATGGCGTTCCAGGCCGGGACCATCACGGTGTTCCACAGCCACATCACGGCCGGGCCGATCACGTTCTGCACCAGCCACGCCATGGCGTTCCACACCGGCTGGATGATGTTGACCCACGCCCACTGCACCACGGCGGCAATGGCCTGGAAGGCGGGCACGAACACGTTGTTCCACAACCACAGGATGGCCGGGCCGATCACGTTCTGAGCAAGCCAGACCAGCGCGTTCCAGTACGGCTGGATGATGTTGGTCCACGCCCAGCTCACCACCGCGCCGATGGCGTTCCAGGCCGGGACGAACACGTTGTTCCACAACCACAGGACGGCGGGCCCGATGACGTTCTGGACCAGCCACACCATGGCATTCCAGTACGGCTGGATGACGTTGGTCCAGGCCCAGCTCACCACGGCCACGATGCCGTTCCAGGCGGGCTCCATCACGTTGTGCCACAGCCACAGCAGGGCCGGGCCCAGGGTGTTGACCACCCACCCGGCCAGGGCCTGGAACACCGGCAGCAGGATGTTGTACCAGGCCCACTGGGCCACCGCGACGATCCCCCGCCACGCGGCGTCCACGATGTCGCGGAACCACCCGAAGTTCTGGTAGGCCCAGATCACCCCGGCCACCAGGGCGGCCACGGCCACGATCACCAGCCCGATGGGGTTGGCCGTCAGGGCAGCGTTGAGCAGCCACTGCACCCCGGCCCACACCGCCGTGGCGATGCGGATGGCCACGATGGCGGCCACCATGGGCCCCAGGATGGGGCTGATGAACGACAGCACGTTGCCCAGCGGCACCAGGGCCCAGCTCACCAGCTGGAACAGCACCTCGAGCAGCGGGCTGCCGGCCTGCCACACGTCATAGAGCCCGCGCGCCAGGGACATGATGCCCGGCCACAGGATGGCCAGCTTCTCCGCGAACCCCTGGGCCAGCCCGCGCACGATGGTGAAGAAGTCCGTCAGTCCCTGGGCGCCCTCCGGGGTGCGCAGGGCCGCGGCCAGGTCCCCGGTGATGCGCACCAGCACCCCGAGGAAGCTCTCCCCGCTGCGCGCCCCGGCATCGAAGATGGACCCCAGGATGCTGCCCACGTTGACGGCCAGGTCCCACAGCTGCTGGATCACCACGATGGACTGCCGGATCCACCCCGTGATGGTGTTGATGCCCTCCGCGCTGGCCGTCCAGGCCCGGAACCGCTCGGCCACCCCCCCGATCCCCCCGGTGAGCTCCACCAGGATGGGCATGCCGATGGCCGCGATGTTGACGAAGGCCTGGGCGATGGGGTTGGCGGCGCGGAACACGTTGTCGAACGCCAGGGCGGACCCGTTGGCGATGGTGGTCACCTGGGCGATGCCCTGGGCGCTCTGGAGCCAGCCCCCGAAGGCGTGGGCGCCGGCGTTCACCGACCCGGCGATGCGCCCGAACGTGTCCGCGGCCAGCGGGAGGTACTGGGACCCCAGCGCGGTGGTCAGCGGGCCCAGCCCGTTGAACAGCGCATCCTGGGCCGTGGTGCGCACGTTGGTCAGCTGGGGGCCCAGCCCCTGGATGGCCAGCACCGTGTCCCGGGCCTGGGGGCTCAGCTTGGCCAGGGCCTCCTGGAACTGCTTGGCCTTGGTGGGGTCGAACGCGAACCCCAGGGCCTCCCCCACCCCGGCGGTGGCCGTCTTGAGCGCCCCCACGCTGATGGCCGCGGCGGACAGCGCGGCCGGCATCAGGCCCACCCCGCCGGCGGCCTGGACCGCGCTGTGGCCCAGGCTGGCCAGGAACGGGGTGGCCCCCAGGATGGCCGCGGGCATGGCCAGCAGGCTCAGCGCCCGGGACAGCGCGGCCAGCTGGACGATGGCCCCGGCGGTGTCCACGTCCACCTTGCTGTGGACGGTGCCCACCAGCCGGGAGGCCATGGCCCGGAACCCGGTCAGGGCCGCCGTGGCCCCCCCGGTGTCCACGTCCATGGCCACCTGGACGCGCTCGTCGCGCAGGCTGTTGAGGCGCGCGCGCAGCCCGGCCAGCTTGGCGTCCGCGTTGGCCATGTCCAGGTCGATCTTGGGGTCGGCCTTGGTCTTGTTCAGCACGTCCAGGTCGTGGGTGATGCGCGCGACCTTGGCCTCCGCGGCCAGAATGTCCGCGTCCACCTTGGGGGTGCTGGTCTTGCCCCGCAGCTCGTCCAGGCGGGCGTTGGCCTGGGCCAGCTTGGCCGTCATGGCCGAGATATCCAGGTCGATCTTGGGGTCGGCCTTGCGGGCCGCCAGCTGGTCCAGCTTGGCCTGGGTGCTGGCGATCTCCTTTTCCACGGCCTTCATGTCCGCGTCGATCTTGACCACGGGGTTCTTCATGGTCTCGAACTCACGGCGCACCTGGGTGGCCGCCCCGCGGGCGTCCGGCTTGACCGGCACCAGGAGCTGGCCTGCCGTGAACTGATCGGCCACGGAGCGGTCACCTCCTGGTGTCGGTCAGGTCTCGCCGGGCGGGGTGAGCATGACTGCCCCGCGCACTGCCTCGGGTGGCGGCACGCGGGGCTGGTCCGTGGTGTTCAGCGGTGGGGGCTGATCGGTCTTGTCCGGGGAGCGCAGCACCTGGGACACCACGTCCTCGTGCTCGGCCATGAAGTCCAGGAACTCGTACCGGTCATCCGCGGTCTCCGGGCCCTTACTGGGGCGCGGGGGGGTGCCTCGCTTCTTGCCGGCCTGGGCCGCGAACACCGCCCACCCCAGGAACTGCAACCGGTTCTCGATGCGGTGCAGGTATGACACCTCGGTGGTGTAGCCCTCCAGCGGGGGGCGGTTGCTGCCGGGCTTCTTGCGCTTGGACGGGGGGCCGTACTGCTCGGCCACGCGCCGGGCCAGGTCGTCGTCATCCAGCTGGGCACTGCGGTAGTGGCTGCCGGCCGGTAGGCGGGCGGCCACCTCCAGCAGGTGCTCCCACCCGTCGGGGTGGGTGCCGCGGAAGTAGTCGCTGAGCAGGTGACCGCGCTCCCACAGGTCGTACTGCAACCCCCTGCCGTACACGTTGACGCGCTCCACCAGGTCGTACCACCCGATGGACGGGGGGTGGGTGAGGTGGAAGTGGCCGAGCACGTCGTCCGCGGCCCGGGCCGGGCTGCGGTCCAGGGTCTCCAGCACGTCGCACAGGTCGTCGTACTGGTCCCCGGCCAGGATCTCCAGCTCGTCCAGGGCCCCGCCAGCGTCGTCCAGGGCGGCCACCGCGGCATCGTCCGGGGGGTCCAGTGCCACGGTGACGGACAGCTCCCACGGGCCGTCCCGGTCCCGGTACCCCACCACGGTGGTGGGCAGGGTGTACGGCCCGTGCGTGCGCGCCAGCAGCTCGGCGAAGAACGACGCCGGCGGGTCCTCCTCCGAGTCCTCCGGGTCCTGGGGCGGTGGCTGCTCGGCCACCCCCGGTCAGCGCCGGCGCGGGGGCACGCGGCCGCGGCCGCGACGCTGGGCCCGGTTGCCCTCGGCCTTGTCCAGCTTCTCCACCTTGTCCTGCATGGAGCTGGGGTCCATCCCGAAGTGCATGGACATGCCCCGGGCCAGCTTCCAGGTCAGGTCCGGGTTGCGCTGCTCCCGGAACACCGGCTCGAACTCCTCCCACAGCTCCTGGCCCATCACGGTCTCGAAGAAGTCGCTCAGGAACGGGGCCTGCTCCGCGTCCAGGGTCTGGCCCACCCCGGGGCGGGGCACGCTCCAGTCCTGGCCTCCCAGCGTGAAGGTGAACGGATCCGGGTCCTGCTCCCCCTCATCCGCGGCCACCTCCGCGTCCAGGTCCAGGTGGACGGTGGACAGGCGGCGCACCGTGGCGGTGTCCTCTCCGGTGGTGGCTTCCTCCTCCTCGAGCTCGGGGTCAGGGCGCTGGGAGCGGGCCTTGCGGGTGGCGGGGGGCATGGGTTGGCCTCTCTGGTGGCGACTGGGCGGCGACTGGGGGCAGTGCTGGGCCCCGGAGGGCCGGGAGCCGGACCCGGGCGTCGCCAACCCGGGCCCGACCCCCGGTCAGGAGGGCTCGGCCGGGGCCGACTGGGCCGGGGCCGACTGGGCGGGCTGCTGCGCGGCCTGCTGGGGGCGCTGCTGCTGGGCGGGCTGCTGGGCGGGCTGCTGCTGGGCCTGCTGGTCCCCGCCCCCCTCGTCGGACACGTCGCGGTACCCGGCGGTGTACACCAGCGTCTGGTACTCCGCGGGGTCCTCCACGATCACCTCCACGCCGTCCTTCGTGCGACGCAGGGTGGCCGGGTTGTCCTTGGACACGTGCTGGGCCTGGACCATGGCTGCTCCTTCGATCAGAGGGTCAGGGGGGTGGGTCAGGGACCGACGTGGGCCGGGAAGCCCATGTCCTCCAGGTGGGAACGCAGCCCGGGCCCGCCCATGCAGGTGATCAGGCTGGTGCCAATGTCGGTGTCCACGTTGCCCTTGAGGGTGACCGGGAAGGTGCTGTACTCCTCCCCGCCCCAGGCCTGGGCGTCCGCGGTGTCCAGCACCCCGGCCGTGAGGAACTTGACGATCCACACCCGGTCGGCCCCCACTCCGTCCTGGCCGTACGCGGCGTACCGGCGCTCGATCAGCGGGGCGTCCTGGGCCCGCACCCACCGCAGCTCCCCGGTGACGGGGTCCGGGGTGATGCCGCTCATGTCGATGTTCTCGTAGGCCTCCAGCACCGGGCGCTTCCACTCCAGGAAGGTGGCGGTCAGGTTGGCCACGTCGGTGGTGACGTCGCTGCGGATGCTGTCCCGGAACCCGATGGCCAGCAGGTCCACGGTCTCAATGTCACGCTCCCAGCTGGGGGCGTCGTCGGAGCCGATCAGCCCCATGTCGTCCCAGCCGTCCTCCGGGTCCAGGTTGATCAGCTGGGGGCTGTCGGACCCGGTGGCCGCGTAGGTGATGGCCGGCGGGATGGGGGCTTCCTTGGGCGCGGAGAACACGTGCATGCGCTGAATGCGGTGGGTAAGGCTCTTGGACAGGTTGGCGATGGTCATGTTCTGGACGGCGGTGGTGACGCCCACGGTGGGTGCGGTCATGGCTGGTGTCCTCCTGGACTCGGGGGGGCGGGGCTCAGGTCAGGGCTGGACGCCACGACAACCGCCAGTTCTCGATCTTGCGGATGGTCTTGCTCTCCCCGGCGGCGCTCCAGGCCGGGCGGATGGGACCGGCCTCCACACGCGCGAGGTCGGGGACGGCCCCCGCGTGCACCTCCTCCCCCACGGCGTCCTTCATGGCGCGGAACATGGCCTGTTGCATGGACTGCACCTGGGCGTAGCTGGCCCCGAAGTACGCGATCTCCACCAGCGGGTTGTCGGAGGTCTCATCCAGGTTGGGGGCCCCGCCCACCCGCTCGATGCGGATGGTGCCGCCCGGCAGGTCGCGTCCGGCCGCGGTCTCGCGCCCCACCCGCTCCACCGGTTCCCCGTTGATCAGGATGGTGCCGGCGATGCTCTTGACCACGTCCTCGGCGTCCTGCCAGGTCCCGTGGTAGTCCGGGTCCACCGGCATGGTCAGCGACCCCGGGTGGCGTAGTGGGTGGCCCGGGTGACGGCGTTGCCGAAGTGCTGTTGCACCGAGGCCCCGTCCTGGACGATCACGGCCCCCTTGCGGTCCCCGAAGTCGGCGGGTTCCACGTGGGTGCTGGTCTGGGTCTCCCCGGTGTCCACCGGGGTGGCGGCCCGGATGCGCGCGGCCTCCGGGATCGCGGCGCGCATGCACCCGCCCTGGATGCTGCGCGAGCGCAGCAGCGCGCCCCAGCCCGGGCTGTGGTGGTCGTACTTCACGGGGCCGATCGCCACGGGGGCCTCCCCTGGGTCGTCAGCCGGCGCTGTGCTCGGCCGTCAGCTGCACGTTATGGGGCGACTCCGGCCACACCCGTGCAGGTCCCACCAGCGTGGCGCGGATCCATCGGTCACTGCCAGGTTCCAGCTCCAGGTCCACGGCGTCCTGGGCGCGCAGCGCGCCCAGCTCCGGGGGGCCGTACACGGTGTACGGCACCCGGTACTGCTGGCCGGTGCTGTGGCTCTCGGACGGGGGGCGCCCCTGGATGGAGCACCCCCCCACGGGCGGGGACACCGAGTCATCCACGAACCGCCCGTCCGCGTCGTCGGTGCGCACCACCATGCGCACCCGCTGGGACCCGGGGGGCTCGTCCCAGAAGCTCACGGAAGATCAGCCTCCAGGGGAGCGTGGCAGGAGCACAGGCACCGGGCCGGGCAGAACTTGCACACCATCCGGCACTCCCCGTGCAACTCATGGTGGCAGGCCGTGGACACGTAGCGGTGAGCACTGGCGTGGGGTTCGCGCAGGGCGGTGTCGGCGTCCACCCGGTCACCGCGCCAGCGACGGGTCATCCCACCACCCGGTAGCGGTCCAGGATGGCCGTGGCGGCCAGCGTCCACTGTGGGCCGGTCCCGCTGTAGGTGCGGGACCGGGACACGTCCCCGCTGGTGCGCAGCTCGTGTGTCACCCCGGGGGTCACCGGGTCATGGATCACCCGGGCGCGCTCGAGGACCACGGCCAGCAGGTCCGCCGGGCATCGCTCGTACCCGTGGGACAGCGTCACCAGCAGGTTGCCGTCCCCGCAGGGCCAGCCGGCGGCGCGGGCCAGCATGGGCCCGGGGACTTCACGCCACCCCGGGATGGGGGTCTCGTCGGGGTCGGTGGCGGCCACCACCGACACCACCTCCACCACCCGGCGGGTGGGGAGCCGAAGGCGGCTGCCTCCGGTGCCGGACACCTGGGCGGTGGTGGTGAGCACGGGGGCCACGTGCCACCCGCACTCCCCGCGCACGTCCTCGGCGGCCATCTCCAGCTCACGGTCGGTGAGCTCGGCGGCGGCCGGGATCCCGGTGACGTCCTGGGTCTTGACCAGGCGCTCCACCGGTTCAACGCCGCCACTCGGGGATGGTGGTGCGCGTGCCCCGGTTGCCCTCCGGGGTCTCGGGGGGCTGCTCGCGCACCAGCTCCCCCCACCCCCCGGCCACCGCGTCCTGGGCCTGGCCGGGGGTCATGCGGGCCTCGTCCCCGGCGCTCCAGGAGCCGTCGGGGCGGGACACGTCCCGGGTCACGCGCACCAGCGGCATCGGTCAGGCGCCCCAGTGCTCGGGACGGTTCTCGGCCGCGGCCCGCAGCTTGTCGTCGGCGTCCTCGGGCAGCCCGATCACGTCGTACCCCGGGGACTGGTGGGCCTGGCCCGTGGTGGTGCGGGACACGATGGCCACCCGGTCCGGCTGGGACTGGGCCACCTCGCGGGTGGCACTGGCACCGGACTGCTCCAGGGTGGTGGGCTCGGTCAGGGGGGCGCGCTTGTCCCCCTGGGTGGACCCCTCCTGACGCTCCGGGTCCGGGGCGTCCCCGGCCGCGGTGGTGCTGGCGGTGGGCTGGTCGGACTGACTGGTGTCGGCGTGCTGGGCCATGGTGGGCCTCCGCTCTCGTGGGCGTGCGAACTGTCGTCGTTGGGGTCGCAGCGGCGGACCCACGGGGGGCCCGCCGCTGCCCAGGGCCACTGCTAGGCCGCGGCGCCGAAGCGCAGCGCCGCCAGGGCCCGGGGGTCGTCCGGCACCGCGTCCATCCGGCTGTACGCGAAGTACCCGGTCTGCATGAAGTCCGCGTACCGCTCCCCCAGCCGCACGGCCTGGAACCCCTGCACGATGCGCACCAGGTAGCCGGCGAAGAAGTCCCCGAACACCGCCCCGATGCCGCCCGGCACGTTGCCGGCCAGGCTGTTGTCCACGAAGTACGGGTGGCCGTTGATGGTGGGGGCGAACCCGGGCACGGGGATGGGCACCCACAGCGGGCGCTCGTCCCCGTCCTTGAGCTTGCGGGCCAGCTTGAGCATCCCGTCGGACAGCATGTACCGGGTGCGGCTGCCGTTGCGGTAGGCCGGATCGATGCTGTGCTCCAGGTCGATGAACGCGTCGAAGCTCACCGACGGGGTGGCTCCCACCGCGGTGGTGGCCCCCACGATCAGCGGGTCGGTGCCGGCCCCGATACGGCTGGGGTGCAGCAGCCCCAGCGGCTGACCCACCCCGGTGCCGGTCAGGAACCGGCGGGCGTAGATCCGGCCGATGCGCTCACCGAACTTGCGCACCAGGAACCCGTCCAGGTCGAACGCGGCGTCCTGGATGAGGCTCCAGGGCACGCGCACCATCTTGGACGTGTAGATGTGGGCCCCGATCTCGCGGGTCTCGAACACCATGTCCTGCTCGGGGACCTGGGTGTTCTCCGCGATCTCGATGCCCTCGTTCATGGTGTCGTCACTCATCGGCCAGTTCATGACGGCCCCGGTGCTGGTGACGATCTGGTTGGCGTACTGGAGCAGCCCGCCGAAGTCCTTCATCACCTCCACCACCTGGTCCCGGTACTCCGGGGGGACCAGGTAGCCACCGGCCTGGGGGGTGCCCTGGCCCAGCGCGCGGGCCTCCACCTTGTTCTCGGCCAGCAGCCGGCGCTGGTCCGGGGTCAGGGCCGCGTCCACCCCCTGGCCCTCGCGCAGGAACGCGGAGAACGCGGCCCGGTAGGCCTCCGGGGTGCCCCCCTTCACCTCGAGCTCGGGGTCGGTGTGGGCCGGCACCACGGTGGTGCGGTCGTCGCGCCCGCCCAGCTTGGCCATCTTCTCGGCCCGGGACAGGGCCTCCAGGTCCTTGTCGATCTGCTCGTTGGCCCGGTTCCAGTTCGCGGTGCCCTCCGCGGACCACCCGTCGTCGCGGGCGTCCTCGGTGGCCTGAATCTCCTGCATGCGCGTGTAGGTCTCCTGGACCTGCTGGCGCGCGCGCTCCACGGGGGTGTCGCTGTCAGCCACGGGGTGGCTCCTCTCAGGTAGGGATCAGCGCGCGCAGCGAACGCATGCGCGCGTGGGCCCGGTCGGCGTCGGTGGGGGGAGTGGTCTCGGCCGGCTCCCCGCCGTCGTCGTGGGCCTCGTCCGTCTCACCTGCAGGAGTGGTGTCCACCGGCTCCTCGGTCGGATCGGCACCCGGGGCGGTCCCGGGGGTCTCGGTGCCAGGCTCGCTGCCTGGCTCGGTGCCCGGCTCTGCCGGGGGGCCGGCGTCGTCGGGGGTGGGGGGACCGGCGGGCTCGGCCGGGGCGGCAGCGTCGCGTGCAGGAGCCAGCCCGGGACAGAACAGCGACCGGGCCTCCAGCAGGGCACGTCCACCGGTGCGGCGCCCCAGCGCGCTACGCACGGCGGCCACCTCGTCCTCCGCGCGCACGCGGTCGCGCAGCCCGGCGTCGGTGTCCTCGTACGCGGGGAACGTCACCGCGGACACCTCCACCAGGCGCAGCTCCAGCAGGCGCCGCACCTCCACCTCGGCAGAGTTGCCGTCGGACAGCTCCACCTCCTCCGTCCACCACTCGTCCTTGATCACGTAGAACCCGAAGGACATGCCGGTGATGTTCTCGTTGTCCAGGTTGCGCACCAGGTCGGCCACGTAGGTCACTTCCTGGTCCAGGGCGCTGTCCACGGCCAGCCCGCGGCGGTCCTGGGCCAGCTCCAGCGTGCCGGCGCTCACCCGGGACACCACGTGGTAGCTGCTGTGGTCGATCAGCATGCGGGCGTCGCCCTCGGCCAGGGTCTTGGTGAAGGCCCCGTCCGCAATCTCCTCGTAGAACCCCCACGTCAGGGGGTTGCCGATGGCCGTGCGGCTGTTGAACACCGCGGCGTGGCCCTTGAACCGCTGCCCGCCGGCGGGGTCCGCGCGCAGCACGATGCCCGCGCTGGCCACGGTGACGCCGCGGCGGTCGCAGGTCGACTCGGGGGTGATGGTGGACATGGGGTGTCTCCCCTACTCGTCGGGGTCGTCGGGGTCGGGGGCTGGCGCCGGCGACGGCAGGGCAGGTGGGGGTTCCGGTTCCGGTTCGGGGGGCTCGCCGAGCACCCCCATGTTCAGCGGCTGCAACGGCACGTCCCCGCCCTCGATGGGGGGCAGCCCCTCCATGGCCCGGGCCTCGTTGGCCGTCAACCCGGCCCACTGGCGCATGAACGCGTAGTAGCCCCCTCGAGCGGCGCTGTCCCCGCGCAGCAGCCGCTCCCGGCGGTACCGGGCCTCCTGGGGGCCGGTGAGCAGGTCCATGCTCACGGCCTGCTCGGTGGGGGTCAGCCACTGGGGGCCCAGGTCGTAGGTGGAGAACCCGATGGACTGCTGCTCCAGCCCGGTGCCCCAGCTGGTGGACTTCTCGGTCTCGTACAGCAGGAACGGGGGCACCCCGAACCACCGCCCAATCTCGGGCACCTGGAAGTGGCGGGACTCCAGGAACTGGGCGTCGTCGTTGGGCATGGTCAGGGACTGGAACTCTGCCCCGCTGTCCAGCACGGCAATGTCGTGGGCGTTCTTCTTGCCCAGCACCTTGTCCCGCCAGCGCTCCTGCAACGTCTCGGCCTGATCTTGCTTGAGCCGCCCCTCGGTCTTGATGAACCCGCTCAGCAGGTTGCCGGACCCGAACAGCTTGGCCGCGTGGGCCTCCGCGGCCAGCCCCATCCCGATGGCCTGTTTGGCCAGGCTGATGGGGGACACCCCGGCCACCCCGTCGAACCCCAGGTGCGGCACGTGGAACACCTCACGGCTGGTCCAGTCCCGCCGGTCCCCGTCGTCTCCCAGTACCTCGTACACCCGCCCGCTGGGGTTCAGGTCGTTGGGGGTGGCCTGGCCGGGGGTGACCCGGTCCGGGCGGATGGGCCACAGCTCGATGGGGAACCCCACCCGGTTGCGGATGATCTGGGCGTAGCTGTTGCCCCACAGCGCGCGATGGCAGTACAGGGTGCGCCAGAAGTGGCTGGGGGTCTTGCCCGGGCAAGGGGCGGCCAACAGCCGAGCTCCGGGGGTGTTGACCTTGATGGGGTCAAACGTCCCCTTGGTGTAGGCCACCAGCGGCAGCTCCCCGCCCAGCCCCGCGATCAAGGCCACGCACCGGTACACGGCGCTCATGGCCAGGGACCCGGTGGGGGTGACGGGCACCCCGGAGTCGTTGGCCATGTCCCCGGCCTTGAACCACTCCAGCAGCTTGGCCCCGGTCAGCGGGTTGCCGGGGTTGTTCAACCCCCCCAGCCCCACGGCCTCGCGGTGGGCGGAACGGAACAGCGTCACAGCCGATCACCCGGGGGCTGGCCGGCGGCCCGTAGCCGCACCGTGGCGCGCACCTGGAGCCGGCGGTCGGCCAGCTCGGCGGTCACGATCACCACCAGCCCACCCACCACCAGCGCGGCCGGCACGGACCACAGCGCGATCCCGACCACCAGGGCCGCCAGTCCGACGAGCTGGAGCAGGGTCAACCACACGGAGAGGTGCACCAGGCGCCTCCTCTCACCACAGGTTGGGCACCACGGCCGGCTGGGCTGCTCGGCCCTTCCAGGCCCCCACGGCCATGCTGGCCGTGGGCACCCCGTCGATGCGCTTGCCGGTCGCGTGCCGCTCGGGCTTGTCGGGCCTGATCAGCTCCGGATCGTAGGGGGCGCGCCTGGCCTCGACGTTGTCGAAACACCAGCGGGCCACCGGGTTCCCGTGGTGGCGTAGACCGTCGGTCACCACCAGGTCCATCAGGGACGTCATGCCCGGGGTCATGGCCGTGTAGGTCTGGGACAGGGTGACGGGCTCCAGCCCGCACCGTTCCCCGATGGCCTGCACCACCGGGTCCAGGCTCCAGCGGTCCGCGTCCACGCTCAGAATGTCGAAGCGCTCGGCGTCGGCCTCGATGGCCTCGTACACCTTCTCGTAGTCCAGCACGTTGCCGTCGGTGACCTCGATCCACCCGGCGCGCACCCACCGCAGCACCTTGCCGTCGTTGCGCCTGTCCAGCTCCGGCAGGGCGGCCTCCGGTAGCCAGAACCGCCACAGCACGTCGCAGGCCAGCTCGTCCTCATCCGGGAACACCAGGCACCAGGCCGTCAGGTCCTGGCGCGCGGCCAGGTCCAGCCCGGCGTAGCACTCCCGCCCGGTCAGGGCGTCCAGGCGGTAGGCCGGGTCCAGCCAGGGCTCCCCGGGCTGGCGGTCGTACAGGTGCATGGGCATCCACCGGGTGGCCTGGGCCACCCACTGGTTGAGCCGGTACTGACGGAAGCTGTTCTCCGAGGCCGGGTCGTTCTTGGCCTCGAGCGCTTCCTCCCGCAGGGCCCGCAAGGACAGGAAGCGCCCCAGCGCGGGGTTGGACAGCTTCCAGTTGCGCTCATCCCACGGGTCCGCGTCCATGGGCACGTTGCGCAGGTAGACGAACACGTGAGGAGCGCGGGACGGGTCGTCCTCGATGCGCTGCATCTCGCTGTGCATGCCGGCCGCGAACTTGGCGTCCGTGGTGCCGGCGGTGGTGGCGGCCACCATCAGGGGCTGGCGGCGGGCCCCCATGCCGGTGCGCATGGCGTCCCACATGGACCGGTCGCGCCAGGCCAGGATCTCGTCCGCGGCCACCCCGCTGGGGTTGGACCCCAACGCGCCGGCGGCGTCGGCGGCGATCACGGCGTACACCCCGCCGTGCTTGGCGTCCACGATGCGCCGGTTGTGCTCCTTGACCTGCAACCGCTTACGCAGCAGGGGGGACAGCTTGACCATGTCCATGGCCACGTTGAACGCCAGCGCGGCCTGGTCCTTGTCCCGGGCCACCCCGTACAGCTCCGCGCCGCCCTGGTACTCCCCCACCAGCAGGTACAGCATGATGGCGGCCAGCAGCTCGGTCTTGCCGTTCTTGCGGGCAATCTCGATCCACGCGATGCGGTACTGGCGCACGTACCCGTGCACGCCGCCCTCGGTGGACCACACCACCCGCCCGAACAGCGGGCGGATGATGTCCCGCCACTGCCAGAGCTCCAGCACGAACGGGCGTCCGCGCCACGTGTCCTTGGTGTGGACCAGCACCTGCTCGATGAACCCGCGCACGTGGTTGGCCCGCGGATCGCACAGGTGGTCCCCGCGCTTACGGCAGGTGCGCCCGTCCAGGGCGTACCCGCACTCCGGGAGGCGGGGTGCGGTCTTGCGCCGGCGGCGCGGGGGGGCGGGGGCGGCCACGGTGGCCTAGCTCAGGAACCGCTCGGCCCCTGTGCCGGTGGGGCGCTCGCGGTCCAGCCCCAGCTGGGTGCGCGCGCTGGGCGTCAGCCCGAACTCCCGGGCCAGGATCAGCAGGGTGTTGGCCGTGTCCCGCTGGATCTGGAGGGCGGGGTTGCGCACGTAGTTGCCGTGCAGACCCTGCACCAGCACCCCGCTGGAGCGCAGCACCGCGCTGGCCCGGCGGTGCTGGACCACGGCCTCGCAGTAGGCCCGCAGCACCTCCGCGTCCGGGGGTGCCCCCAGCCCCATCCCCTCCAGCTGGGCCACGGTCTTGTCCCACACGGCCTGCACCTCGTCGGACACGGCCCGGGGCCCGGCGTCCAGCTCCAGGGGCCCCTCCTCGGGCACGGGCTCCTCGGTGGGCACGCGGTCCGGGCGGGTGCCCTTGAGCAGCTTGAGCGGGGTGGGTTCGGACTTGGGTCCTCGTCGTCCCATGGCGGGTCCCCCCTATCTCGGCGCGGCCGCGGCGGCGGCGCGGTGCTCGGCCAGGACCTCGAAGGCCCCGTGGGCCCCGTCGGTCCAGTCCCCGGTCCAGGACGTGGTCATGGTGCGGGCGGTGCTCTGGCGCACCCCGCGGTGGCTCATGCACCCGTGCTCGGCCGTGATGACGCACCCGGCGGCGCGGGGGGCCAGCACCTTGTCCAGGGCGGCCACCACCTGGCTGCCGATGGTCTCCTGCACCTGGAGCCGCCGCGCGTACCCGTCCACCACGCGGGCCAGCTTGGACAGCCCCACGATGGGGTCCCCGGGGTGGGGCAGGTAGGCCACGGTGGCCAGCCCCCGGATGGGCAGCAGGTGGTGGGCGCACGTGCTCTGGACCTCGATGCCGGTCACCATCACCACCCCGGGGTTCTCCGGGCCGGGGAAGGTGCGCAGCAGGTGGTCCCGGGGGTCCTCCTCGTACCCGGTCAGGGCCTCGGCCCAGGCCCGGGCCACGCGCTGGGGGGTGTCCGCGGTGTGCTGGTCCACCGGCACCCCCAGGGCCTCCAGCAGGTCGATCACTGCGGCCCCGGCGCGCAACGCGTCCACGCTCACCGGCCGCGCTCCTGACCCCAGGCCAGCGTGTGCAGGCGGTGGGACACGTTGAGCCCCAGGGCCACGGCGGCGGTGGCCACCGGGGGGAACGTCACGGCCAGCCGCTCGGCGGAGGTCCCTTCCGGCATCACCCACACCCGGGACAGCGGCCACCCCACCTCCCCTGCCCAGGCGGCCACCCGCTCCACGTCCCCGGCGTCCAGGCACACCACCTTGGCGTGGGCGTCCTGGGCCCGGGCCAGCACCGGCCACCCGGGGGCCAGCCCGGGGTCCTGGTGTCCGCGGTGGGGGCCGGCGTTGGGCAGCTTGGGACTGACCACCCACGTGTCCACCAGGTCCAGGCACCACACGGGCGGGGTGATGGTCCCGTTGGTCTCCACCTGCACGGCGGTGTGCTGGCCCTCCAGCAGCAGCAGCAGGTCGTGCAGCGGACCCCCGTAGCTCAGCTGCAACAGCGGCTCCCCGCCGGTGAGCACCACCAGCCCCGCGTCCTCGAGCGAGCGGGCCACGGCGCTGGCACTGACCAGCTTGGTCTCCGCGTGCAGGTCATGGCGTGTGGCGTCCCAGGTGTAGCTGGTGTCGCACCAGCTGCAGCTCAGGTTGCACCCCATCAGGCGCACGAACCACGCCACCCGGCCGGTCAGGGGCCCCTCCCCCTGCATGGTGGGGCCGAACACCTCGGACACGCGCAGGGCCTGGACCCCGGCATCCCGCACCCCGGAGGTCGACCCGGGCGTCTGGGTCACGGGGTCCACACCGCGCTGCTCTTGGCGGTCTCGGACACGGCCACACTGGCCACCGTCACCCCGGTGGGCAGCTCCAGCAGGGACGGGACCACCCACCTCCCCACGTGCTCGGCCAGGTTCTCGCTGGTGGGGATCACGGTGGGCAGCTGGTGGTTGAGCAGCTGGTGGTCCAGGGTCTCGTCCACCCACTTCTTGATCGGGGCCATGTCCCGGAAGTCCAGCACGAACCCGGGGCCGGCCAGGGTGTCGGCGGTCAGGGCCACCGTCAGCTGGTAGCTGTGCCCGTGGGTGCGGGAGCAGGGATGGTCCTCGGCCAGCCCCGGTAGGTAGTGGGCGGCCTCGAACAGGAACGTCTTGGCGACGGTGTGCATGGTCAGCTGGCCTTCCGCACGGTGTACCGGGTGGTGCCCTCGTCATGGCCCACGTCGTCCAGCACCCCCTGGACGTCCAGGTGCAGAGCCTGGAGGTAGTACCGCCCGCCCCACGGTTCCCACTCCGGGGCCACCCACCCGTCCAGGGCGTGGAACAGCTCCCAGGCCACCGTCTCGTTGGTGGCGTCCCGGAAGATGGGGCGGGTGAGCTCGCGCAGCCGGGCGCGCAGGGCGTCGTTGGTGGCCTTGAGCGAGGGGTACCCGTGCCCGGCCGGGGCCGCGTACTCCAGGGTGACGGCCCCGGTGTGGTGGTGCCCGCGCAGCCCCATGGCCGTGTTGACGTTGCCGAAGAACACCGGCAGCGGGCCCACCGTCACGGACAGGCGGCACTCCATCTGGTCGGTGATGCCGTGGACGCTCATGCGGTCTCCCGCGCGATGCTGCGCGCTGCCTCGTAGGTCCAGCGGAGGCTGCTGTCCGCCAGGTACAGGTGCAGGCCGCCGGCGTGGCGCACGTGGCCGGCGGTGCTCCCCTCGGCCAGGAAGATGTTCAGCCCGGGGGCGTCGTCGCTGGCGCGCACCACGCGGTCGTGCTGGACGGTGCCGGGTGGGGGGTACCCCTTACCCGGGGGGAGCGCGATGGGTCCGTGCACGGCGCGCAGGGCGTCCGCAGCGCGGTACTGGGCGATGGCGCACGCCCCGGCCACCACGTTGCGGTCATACCCCCCGCGGGTCATGGCCTTGACGGGGATGGCGTAGGCCTCCAGCGCGTCCCGGTGGCGGGAGACGCTCTTGCGGTTGCCCAGCATCACGTTCACCCACCGCCCCTGGTGGAACAGCTTGAGCGCCCCGTACCGCACGCCGCTGCCCCAGCTCGAGGAGTCCACGCTGTAGAACGGGAACTCCCGCAGCAGCTGGTGCACGGTCAGCCCGAACCCGTGGAACACCGCCGTGCCCTGGGCCATGCGGAAGCACTTCTCCAGCCACGGGCGCAGGCTCTTGACCGGGTTGCCCAGCAGCTTGCCCAGGGCGATGTACGTGTACCCCTCGGACAGGTAGCGCTCCAGCGCGCGGAAGGACTCCCCCGTGTGGAACACCGGCATGGGGTGCAGCCCGTGCACGTCCTCCAGCCGGCGCTGGTTGCGCCACGTGGCCTCCGCGGCCCAGATCACGTCCAGGTTGGCATAGATGGTGAACCACGGGGACCAGCGCTTGATCCACCGGGCGTAGTCGTCCAGCTCGATGTGCCCCCCCAGGGTGCGCGCACTGTGCGCCCCGCTGTCCGCGAAGAAGCGCAGCCGGGGAACCTCCAGTCCCCCCAGGAACTCGTCCATGGGCAACCGGCGGGCGTAGTAGTAGCTCCACAGCAGGCTCATGGCCGGAGCCCCGGGATGGGTCACTCCATCAGCCCGTGGCTGCGCAGGTGCTGGGCCAGCTTGGCGTGATCGTTCTTGCCCTCGTGCTCGTCCAGCATGGCGCGCCACCCCTCGAACACCTCCGGGGTCACCGGGAGCGCGATCTTGGGCCACATGGCGTCCGCGTCGTCCTCGTCCGGGCCCGCGCCCTTCCCACCGGCACCCCCGCTGTCCTCACCCCAGCTGTCGTCATCGGCCAGGGCCACGATGGACTCCCGGTCGGCCTCGGTGTACCCGGTGTCGGCCACCCCATCCAGCCCCCCCAGCAGCTCGGCCAGCGCGCCCTCGTCGAACCCCCCGCGCTCGCTACTGCGGTTGTCGATCAGCACCACGCGGGCCAGCTGGTCCTCGTCGTAGTCCCGCTCCACCGTGGCGATCCACTCGGCCCCGATCTCACGGTGCGCGATCAGCGTGTGGTTGCCCACGGCCACCTCGTCCGGGCGCCCGGTGTACGTGCCGCGGTTGACCACGATGGGCTTGTACTGCCCGTGCGCGCGCAGGCTGGCCACGATCACTTCCACGTCCCCTCGCCGAGGGTTCTTGTGGTACGTGCGCAGATCGGCCACCTTGCGGTACACGATCTTGAGGTTGGCCGGCGACTGCTCCGTGGCCAGCGCACCCGGCAGCGGTTCGGGGTCCATCTGGGGGTCCGTCACGGCGCGCGATCCTGCCACGCAACTCCGGAAACCTGTCGGCGCGCGCGGCCGAC
>Ga0190275_10000181_pt1 | contig 67818 bp, 74 predicted proteins | sample Popmic550T_FD_133745 | JGI IMG/M metagenome (GOLD analysis project Ga0190275, IMG submission 133745) | Populus adjacent soil microbial communities from riparian zone of Yellowstone River, Montana, USA - 550 T | ecosystem: Environmental > Terrestrial > Soil > Riparian zone > Trees stand | place...
CCCTCCTATATCGAGCCCTATCAGGGCGCGGCGACCGGTGTCGGAGGCATATTGCGCGACGTCTTCACGATGGGCGCGCGCCCGGTCGCGAATCTGAACGCGTTGCGTTTCGGCCGGCCCGATCATCCCAGGATGCGCCATCTGATCGCCGGCGTCGTCGCGGGCATCGGCGGCTACGGCAATTGCGTCGGCGTGCCCACAATCGGCGGCGAGGTGAATTTCCACCCCGCCTATGACGGCAATATCCTGGTCAACGCGATGACCGTCGGCATCGCCGAGCAGTCCAAAATCTTCTATTCGGCCGCCTCGGGAATCGGCAATCCGATCGTCTATGTCGGCTCGAAGACCGGGCGCGACGGCATCCACGGCGCGACCATGGCCTCGGCGGATTTCGCCCAGGACAGCGAGGAGAAGCGCCCGACCGTCCAGGTCGGCGACCCGTTCACCGAGAAGCTCCTGATCGAGGCCTGCCTTGAATTGATGGCGTCGGACGCGATCGTCGCGATCCAGGACATGGGCGCCGCCGGCCTCACCTCCTCCTCGGTCGAGATGGCCTCGAAGGGCGGCGTCGGCATCGAGCTCGACATGAACGCCATCCCCTGCCGCGAGGAGGGGATGATTCCTTACGAGATGATGCTCTCGGAATCGCAGGAGCGGATGCTGATGGTCCTGAAGCCCGGCCGCGAGGCCGAGGCGCAAGCCGTCTTCCGCAAGTGGGAGCTGGATTTCGCGGTGATCGGCCGGGTCACCGATAGCGGACACATGGTGCTCAAATGGAATGGCGAGGTGGCCGCCGACATCCCGCTCGCCCCGCTCGCCGACGAAGCGCCCTGCTACGATCGCCCCTGGACCGGGACCGAGCCGCCCGCGCCGCTCGCCCATATCCCCGAATCGACCGACATCGCGGCCGATCTCATCAAGCTGATGGCCTCGCCCGACCTCGCCTCGCGCCGCTGGATCTGGGAGCAATATGACCGGAAGGTCGGCGCCGACACCGTCGGGCCGCCCGGCGGCGACGCCGCCCTCGTCCGCGTCCACGGCACCGGCAAGGCGCTCGCCCTTACCACCGACTGCACCCCGCGCTATTGCAAGGCGGACCCCCATGAGGGCGGCAAGCAGGCGATCGCCGAGGCCTGGCGCAATTTGTGCGCGGTCGGCGCCCGGCCGCTCGCCGCCACCGACTGCATGAATTTCGGCAACCCCCAGCGGCCGGAGATCATGGGCCAGTTCGTCGGCTGCATCGAAGGGATGGCCAAGGCCTGCGCCGCCCTCGATTTCCCGATCGTGAGCGGCAACGTCTCCCTCTACAACGAAACCAAAACCGAGGACGGATCGACCCGGGCGATCCTGCCCACCCCCGCGATCGGCGGCGTCGGCCTCATTCAGGACTGGACCAAGGCGGTCGGCATCGCCTTTACCGGCACCGGCGACGTCATCGTCACGATCGGCGACCGCCACGGCCATCTCGGCCAGTCGCTCTGGCTGCGCGAGATTCACGGCCGCGAGGACGGCCCCCCTCCCCCCGTCGACCTGCTCGCCGAGCGCGCCGCCGGCGACTTCGTCCGCGCCGCCATCGCCGGCGGCGCGATCACCGCCTGCCACGACGTTTCGGACGGCGGCCTCGCCGTCGCGCTCGCCGAGATGGCGCTCGCCTCCGATATCGGCGCCCTGATCAACGGCCCGGCGCCCTTTGGCCATGCCGGCTATTTCGCCGAGGATCAGGGCGTCTACGTCGCCACGATCGCCGACGATTGCCTGCTCACTTTCCTCAAGCGCGCCCACGCGGCGGGCGTCGAGGTCGAGGCGATCGGCCGCACCAAAGGCAGCCGCCTGATCTTCGAGCTTCCCGACGGCGATCATGCGGTCTCGCTCGCCGACCTGCGCGCCGCGCATGAGGGCTTCTTCCCCAAGCTGATGGGAGACGCCTGACCATGACCGCCGGTTATTCGGGCACGCCCCTGGCCGCCAAGCTGTCGCTGAGGGACGGCCAGCGCACCTGGTGGGAGAACATCCCCGACACGGTCCGCGCCGAAATCGAGACGGGCGGCGTCGCGCTCACCTTGCTCGAGGCCCCGGTCGGCCCGATCGACGCGGCGCATATATTCGTCACCACACGCGCGACGCTTGAGGATTCGATCCGCCGCCTCCTCCCCTTGCTCGATCCCGCGGGCTTCCTGTGGGTCTCCTGGCCCAAGAAGGCCTCGAAAGTCCCGACCGACATCACAGAGGATGTCATCCGCGAGATCGCCCTCCCCACCGGCCTGGTCGACGTCAAGGTCTGCGCCATCGACGCGATCTGGTCGGGGCTGAAGCTGATGATCCGCAGGGAACTGCGCTGAAGTCTATTGCGAACGCCTCGCATTATCGCTAGGCTTCGCCTCATGATCGTCTGCGTCTGCAATGCGATTCGCGAGAACGAGGTCCGCGCCGCGGCCCGCGCCGGAGCCTCCTGTCCCGGCAGCGTCTACAAGGCGCGCGGCTGCAAGCCGCGCTGCGGCCAATGCTTCTCTTTCGCGCGCGAGATCATCGCCGCCGAGCGCGCCGCTTAGGGGACAGATACTCGTAACTGTCCCCATTCCCTTCCCGAACGGGGACTGCCCCCTCCCCCGGCCATTGCGTCTCATTCGCACCCGCCGAGCCTCCCGCGCCAGTTGCGACCGCGTCGCGTTTGCGCCCAATTTTCCGCAGTTTTCCGCCATTTTTTGAGTGCTTTCCTTGCCCGGCCGCGCTATCAGCGCGGACGAAATAGGAGGCCGCGATGAAGGGCGACGACAAGATAGTCCAGCTGCTCAACGAGACGCTGAAGAACGAGCTCACCGCGATCAACCAATATTGGCTCCACTATCGGATGCTCGACAATTGGGGCGTCAGGCGGCTCGCCGAATATGAGCGCCAGGAATCGATCGACGAGATGAAGCACGCCGATCGCCTCTCGGACCGGATCCTGTTCCTCGAAGGCCTGCCCAATTTCCAGATGCTCGGGCGCCTCAGGATCGGCGAGACGGTCGAGGAGATCCTCAAGGCCGACCTCGACCTCGAGCGCGAGGCGGTCGAGCAATTGCGGGGCGCCGTCGCCCACGCCGAAAGCGTCCGCGACTATGTCAGCCGCGACCTGTTCGCGAGCATCCTGGCAAGCGAGGAAAGCCACATCGACTTCCTCGAAACCCAGTTCGAGCTGATCGAGCGCATGGGCCTCCAGAACTACATCCAGCTCCAGAGCAAGCCGGCCGAAGAGTGACGACCTACCGTCCCGAATTTGAATCTGCGCTGCGCGCCTTCGCCCGGGCCAGCGAGGCGATGAAGCGAAAGGGATTCGAAGCGCCGATTCTAGTCGGCGGAGCGGCGGCGGAGCTCTATTCCGGGAGCACGATCACGACCGGCGATTTCGACGTGGTGACCGGCCGACAGGGCGCGTTCGAGGAAGCATTGCGCGAGCTGGGCTTCTCGCGGCCGCTTGGGCCCGGGCACACTCCGCTCGGCTGGATTCATCCGGAGCTCAAACTCGGTTTCGAAGTCGTATCCGGCTCACTGTTCGACGGCATGGCCGATTCCGCGCGCGTTCGCCTCATCGACTTCGACCCGGACGGCGCGATCGCGGTCATTTCGCTGGAAGACATGATCGCCGACCGCATGGGCCAATATGCGTCGGGGACGGCCCCCGAGCTGCTGGGCCAGGCGCGCGTCCTCTTTGCCCTTCATCCCGACGCCGATCTCGCCTATCTTGAGCGCCGCATCCGCGAGGAGACGTCAAGTGACCACGGCATCGCCAGCCTCGAAGCGTAAGACGGAGAGGTTCGGAGACTTCGCCGCCGATATCGCGCGCCGGCGGGAGGCCGCCGGTAATCCCGAGCTGCCGCGCAATTCCGGCAAGCGCCGAACGCCGAGCAAGCGGGCGCTCCTAAAGGCGATCGAGGAGGCAGGGGGGAAATGGTGACGGGTGCTGTAGGCCTACAGAATTATATCCAGCTCCAGAGCAAGCCGGCGGAGGAGTGAGAGACGCTTAGCCGCCACCCCGCTCCGTCATTCCAGCGAAATTGAACAGGCCGTCATGCCCCCCGGGCATGACTGCGGAGTGCGGGGCACTCCGCACCTGATCAATGGAATCTCACTTCCTTCAATGCTGTATGTACTCCCACAAGTCTCGCCATTGCGGATTCGCCTTCTCGATCAACTCGATCTTCCAGATCCGCTTCCACGTCTTGAGTAGCTTTTCGCGCCGGATCGCGTCGTCGATCGTGTCATGATGCTCGGCAAGGACGAGCCGTTTCAGATTATACTTTCGGCAGTGCGCAGACCCTTCGCCCGCGCGATGTTGAGCCACTCGCGCGGCCAGGTTCGCGTAGATCGCGCCCCGGACATGGTTGGTCATGATATAGGTCCAGCCGCCCCGCATGTGCCAATGCTAGCATTGTCGAAAAGGGATTCCAGCGAAAGCTGGAATCTCCCTTCTCTTCGGCCATGGCACCCCGCTCCGTCATTCCAGCGCAAGCTGGAATCTCCCTTTTCTTCGGCCGTGGGCACCCCAATCGCGACTATCGTCACCGCCGCATCCACTGGGAAGCGGTGGTGATCTGATCCATTTCGGAGGGGACGACCCTGTTTCCTTGCAATGTAGGAAATCATCTGCCTTACCCTAGCAGATGGAACAGAACCAGAACTCACTCCGTCCCGAAGCGGCGACCGATGAGCCCGCTTCTTCCCTCAACCCTGTCGGCCCGTCCTCGGATTCAGCCGAGGACGATGCCGATCACCCGGATTTCGACACCGAAGCCGAAGAGAACGCCTATTGGAAGGGCATGGCCGTCGGCATCCGCGCCGGCGCCCCGCTGCCGGGCGGCGAGGGCTCGGCCGGCGAAGGAGCCCCGTTCGAATCGCGCCGAGTCCGCCGCGCCCGCCATGACGGCTTCACCGGGGCCAGGCGGGCGGTGTTCCTCGAGGAGCTCGCCGGCGGCGCGACAGTCGCCGAGGCGGCCCGCGCCTCCGGGATCAGCCCGACCACCGCCTACAATCCGCGCAACCGGCGCGAGGGCCGGGCCTTCGACCTCGCCTGGGAGGCCGCGATCCGGCGCGGCCGAAAGGTCCTGGCCGACCGTTACCGCGATCGCGCGATCGAGGGACAGGTCTCGACCCGCTACGACAAGGACGGCAATGTCGTCGGTACCCGCCATTTTGTCGACAACCGACTCGCCATGGCGGTGCTGACCCGGCTCGACAGGAAGGTCGAGGTCTATCACGACGACGAGCGGCTGGTCACCGCGCTCGCGCAGGAGTTCGAGGAGCTGATCGACTGCATCGAGGAAGGCGGCGACGCCGAGGCTTTCATCGACGCGCGCCGCCCGCCGAGCGTCGAATATCGAGGTGAGGCCCACGAATCCGACGCCTCGATCATCGCCCGCCACAAGCGCATGCACCGCTTCGACGATCTCGACCCCGAAGATATCGACACCGCCGACCTCGACCCTGCGAAAAGGGACGAGTGGACCCACGACCAATGGGACCGGGCCGAAGCCAGCGGCTTCCTCGACGCGCTGCCGGACGAAGACGATGAGGCGGGCGAGGGCGAGGCCGGCAAGGCGGGAGGCGAGGAGGATGATGGCGACAGCTGAGCCGGATCGTCAGGCACATTGGATATCGTCAACTTCCTCCACTTCGCCGCCCGCCAACAGCGCAACCCCGGGATGAACGCCTTGCGCGCCCCGCCCATTCCACTATCGTCCGCGCACATATTCGGGAGGGGGAATCCGGATGACCGATATCGCCGCGACTGAAGCCGCCGCCGTCGACTTGCCCGCGCCGCCGGCGCCGCCGCCAAGGCGCATCGCAACGCTGGACATCACCCGCGGCATTGCCGTCATGGGCATATTGGCGATGAACATCGTCGCCTTCGCCATGCCGTTCCAGGCCTATATGAACCCGATCGCCTACGGCATGGAGAGCGGCGCCGATCTCGCCTCCTGGATCTTCAGCTTCATCTTCATCGACGGCAAGATGCGCGGCCTCTTCTCCTTCCTGTTCGGCGCTTCGACCTTGCTGGTGATCGAGCGGGCGCAGGCGTCGGGCCTCTCGCCCGCCAAAATCCATTATGCGCGGATGCTCTGGCTGCTGGTGTTCGGCCTCATCCATTTCTACTTCATCTGGTTCGGCGACATCCTCGCCCTCTACGCCCTGATCGGGCTGGTCCTGTTCTTCTTTCGCGGCCTTTCGGTGCGCGCTTTGGTCATCTCGGGAATCGCCTTCGTCCTCGTCCAGACTTTGATCTTCGCCTTGCTGGGCGCGGGCGCGATGTTCCTCAGCTACAAAGCGGGGCTGCCCAATGCCGACCCGGAGTTGGTCACCCAATGGCGCTCGATGCAGCACGATTTTGCGCCGCCCGTCGGCCCGGCGCTGGCCGAAAAGCTCGCTTTGTTTCATGGGCCGTGGCCCGGCCTCGTCGAGAGCCGGCTGATCGGCCAGATGTTCGCGCCGTTCAAGGGTGTCTTCCTCTTCGGCTGGGAGACTTTGGGCTACATGCTGTTCGGCATGGCGGCGCTGAAATCGGGCTTCTTCCGCGGCGAATGGCCGCAGGCGCGCTACCGCAAATGGGCGCTGATCGGCTTCGGCATCGGCATTCCGGCTTACGCCCTGCTCGCCTGGATCCTGGTCCGCGACAATTTCTCGGTGCCGATGATCTTCTCGATCTCAATGGCCGCGACGACGCCGTTCCGGCCGCTGATGATCGTCGCCATCGCCGCATTGATCGTCCTCCTGACGCGAAACGGCGGTTTCCTCGTCGATCGGATCGCCGCCGCCGGCCGCGCCGCCTTCACCAATTATCTCGGCACCTCGATCCTGATGACCACCTTCTTCTACGGCTACGGTCTGGGCTTTTACGGGACGATGAGCCGGATCGAGCTGTGGCTGGTCGTGGTCGCGATGTGGGCTTTGATGCTGCTTTGGTCGAAGCCCTGGCTCGATCGCTTCCAATACGGCCCGTTCGAATGGCTCTGGCGCAGCCTCGCGCGGCTGGAGATCCAGCCGATGCGCAGGGCCGCGCTTTAGCGCGTGCGCGGTCATGCCGATGACGGACGCCGCGGCCCGCGATCCGTTCGCCGCGGCGCTTCGCGGGTTCGGCCCGGTCGGCCTCCTCGCCATGCTGGCCATCGCGCTCGGCAATCTTGTTTTCGTGCCGCTGAGCGCGCTGCTGGTGCTGGCCTGGGCCCGGCGCTCGGCCACCCCTTGGCGCGAGATCGGCTTTTCGAGGCCGCGCAACTGGCTTGCGACGATCCTGGCCGGCATCGCCTTCGGAATCGCCTTCAAGCTGGTCATGAAAGCCCTGGTGATGCCGCTGCTCGGCGCCCCGGCGGTCAATCCGGCCTATCATCATCTGGCCGGCAATTCCGCCGCCTTGCCCGGGATGCTCTATCTGATCATCGTCGGCGCGGGCTTCGGCGAGGAGATTTTCTTCCGCGGCTATCTGTTCGAGCGGCTCGGCCGGCTGCTCGGGTCCAGCCCGGGCGCGAAGGCGGCGATCGTGCTGATCACGGCGACCGTATTCGGCCTCGCGCATCTGCCGGAACAGGGGCTCCCCGGCATGGAGCAGGCGATCATCGTCGGCCTCGTCTTCGGCGCCATCTACGCGCGCACCGGCCGGCTGTGGCTGCTGATCGCCGCCCACGCCGCCTTCGATCTTGCCGCGCTCGCGATCATCTATTGGGACGTGGAGGCGCAGGTGGCGGGGGCCATCCTTGGTTAGGCGCTCAACTCTAGAGCCGGCCGAAATCCTGGTTGCTCGCTTTCTTGCCGAAGGCGCCGCGGCGCTGGGCGAGCGGGTTGGTCTCGTCCTCGAGCATCACGATGGTGCGGTGGTAGAGCGGCCGAAGCCTCGCCACTTGGGGCAGGATGTCGTCGGGGAAGAGGTGCGATTCGAGCGCTCGGCGCCCGGCCATCTCGATCTCCTCGGCGAGGTCGGCGAGCGTGTCGGCGCCGAACTGGCGGGCTTCGGCCTTCATCGTATGGGCGGGCAGGACGATCGCGGCGATCTCGCGGCTGTGCATCGCCTCCTCGATCCTGGCGACCGATTTCTCGCCGTCCTCGCGGAAATAGCCCAGGATGCGCACGAAATTGGCGCCCAGCTCCGAGCGCATCTGCGCGAATTTGCTCCAGTCGACGATGGCGGCTGCGGCCTCACTCACGCGCAATTCCCTTGTTCAGACCCCCAGACCTAAGCGAGGTTGGTAAACAGGTGGTTGACGCGGCGGACTGAGAACACCGTAAACGAGGTCTTAGCCGTGCGCGCGCGCGTTAACCTTTTGCCCGCTCCGCGAACGGGTTTTTGGAGGGGCGCGCCTGGAGCCGGACCGGCACCGCGCCGAAGCCGAGCTCGCGCCTGATCCCGTTGACCAGATAGCGCAAATAGGAATCGGGCAGCTGGTCGACCCGGGTCCCGAACAGGACGAAGCTTGGCGGGCGCGTATTGACCTGGGTGATGTACCTGAGCTTGATCCTGCGACCGCTCGGCGCCGGCGGCGGATTCTTCTCCACCGCCTCCTCGAACCAGCGGTTGAGCTGCCCGGTCGAGACCCGCTTCGACCAGGTCTCGCGCACCTCGAAGGCGGCGCCAAGCAGCTGGTCGATCCCCTTGCCGGTCTTGCCCGAGACGGTCAGCAGCGGCACGCCGCGGGCCTGGCTGAGCCCTTCGTCCAGCGCCGCCTTGATCCCGTTGAACAAGGCGCTGGGGCCTTCCGCGACGTCCCATTTGTTGATCGCGACGATCAGCGCCCTGCCCTCCTGCAGGACATTGTCGGCGATCTTCAAATCCTGCACCTCGAGCCCGCGCGTGCCGTCGAGCAGCAGCACGACGACCTCGGCGAAATCGATCGCGCGCCGCGCATCGGCGACTGAGAGCTTTTCGAGCTTGTCGTCGACCTTGGCCTTCTTGCGCATGCCGGCGGTGTCGATCAGCCGGACCGGTCGGATCGCGCCGTCGGGCGCTTTCCATTGCCAGTCGATCGCGATCGAATCGCGCGTGATCCCCGCTTCGGGACCGGTGATCAGCCTTTCCTCGCTCAGGATCCGGTTGATCAGGGTCGATTTGCCGGCATTGGGCCGCCCGACAATGGCGAGCTTGAGCGTCGGATCGCCTTCGGGATCCTCGGCCTCCTGCGGCCCCTCGCGCTCGATATGCGGGCGCAGATGCTCGAACAGGTCGACCACGCCTTCGCCATGCTCTGCGCTCAATGCGATCGCCTCGCCGAGCCCCAGCGACCAGGCTTCGAGAATCCCGTTCTCGCCCGATTTGCCCTCGGCCTTGTTGGCGGCGAGGATGACCGGCGTCGCTTCGGAGCGCAGCCAGCGCCCGATCTCCTCGTCCTGCGGAGTCACGCCGGCGCGCGCGTCGATCATGAACAAGGCGACGTCGGCGTCGCGCACCGCAGCGCTGGTCTGCGCGCGCATCCGCCCGGGAAGCGTTTCGGGGTCCTCATCCTCATAGCCCGCGGTGTCGATCACCCGGAATTCGAGGCCGAGCAAATGCGCTTCGCCTTCCCTGCGGTCGCGGGTCACGCCCGGCCGGTCGTCGACCAGCGCCAGCTTCCGCCCGACCAGCCGGTTGAAAAGCGTGGACTTGCCGACGTTGGGACGTCCGACAATCGCGACGGTGGGCAGCCTGGCCATGAGGCTCGCTGCCCTGCCGGTTTAGCGGAAGGCGGTCAACTCCAGCACTCCTCCCCCTTGAGGGAGTGCGGCCGCTCTTTGGTTCGTCCGGGGGACGAACCTGCGGCCGCACTGGTAGGGAGGGGGTGTCCGGCGTTGGAGCATGTGCCGCCGACACCGAACCCCCTCACCCTACCATTGCGGCGACTCTTTGGTCCGTCCGGGGGACGGACCTGTCGCCGCAATCCCCGCCGGGAAGAGGGATTCCTAGCGGTAGGCGGTCAACCGGCCGGCGTCGTCGAGGATGTAGAGCATGTTGTTGGCGACCACCGGGGGCAGCGAGATCGGGGTCTCATGTTCGATCGTCTGCAGGACACTGCCGTCGACCGGCGATGCGAACACGATCTGGCCGCGCGAACTGACCAGCACCAGCCGGTTGCCGGCCAGGATCGGCCCGCGCCAGAAGATCGGATCCTCGCCCGGCCGGACCCTGCCGGTGCGGCCCGCCACGAGATCGGCTCTGTTCGGCTCGCGTTGCTCCGGCGGGCGCCGGAAGGCCGGAAGCTGGGCGATCCAGCGCACCCGGCCCGACGAGCGCGCCACCGCGAGCAACTTCGCGCGGTCCGTCACCACGAATACCCATTCGCCCGCGACCAAGGGCGTCGAGATGCCGGCGATGTTCAATTCCCAGACGCGCTGGCCGGTGATCAATTCGACCGCGACCATTCGCCCGCCCTGGCCGATCGCGAAGACGCGGCCATTGTCGATCACCGGATCGGCGTCGATGTCGGAAAGCTGGCCGACCATCGTCGAGATGCCGGTGCGCGCGAGCGCGTCCTGCCAGACCACCTGGCCGTTCTCGTAGCGATAAGCGGTGAGCTCGCCCGACGAATAGCCGGCGACCAAAGTGCTCTGCGCGAAAGCCGGCGCGGCGGAGCCGAACACGCCGGCGAGCTCGAACGAGCCCGCGGCGGTCCAGCGCGTCTCGCCGCTGGCTGCGTCGAGCGCATAGAGCTGGCTGTCCTGGCTGAGCACATAGACATTGTTGTTGCCGATCGTGGGCGAGCCGCGCAGCGGTCCGCCCGGCTTCACCATCCAGACCTGGGCGCCGGTCGCGGCGTTCAGCGCGGCGAAATCGCCGGCGCCGTTGGTCGCATAGACATGGCCGTTGTCGTAGCTGACGCCGCCGCCGTAGAGCGTCTCGCGCGGACTGGCTTCGGCACGAACCTGATGCTCCCAGATCTGGGCGCCGGTCTGGGCGTCGAACGCGCGCACCCGGGCCTGGGTGTCGATCGTGTAGACCCGACCCTCGGCGACGACCGGCTCGGCGGCGAGCCGGCCGGCGGCGCTGTCGCCCTGGCCGATGCCGACGCTCCACGCCTGGGCCGGCGAATCGCCGAGCGCGACATGGCCGATCGACTTGGAGGCGTTGCCGCCCGGCTGCGGCCAATCGGGATTGGCGGCGGGCCCGGGCACGGTCACCGCCACGTCGGCCAGCGTCGGATCGGCCACGAGCGCGGTGTCGCTGCCGAGCACCGGCTGACGCGTACCGACGGTCGGCGTGGTCGGCCCGCGGCCGCCGCGCAGGAGGTCGCAGCCGCTCAGCAGGCTGATGGCGGTAAGAGCGATAACGATACGCTTCATTGAGCTTTATCCCTTGTTGCGGCCGGGGCGGGCTGCGCCGGCGCCGCCGGGGCCGGCCGGGCGGGCCCGATCGGCCGGGCCGGCGGGCCGGCCGCGCCGGGCGCCGCCGGCTCGTCGATGGCGTCGACACCTAAAGAGCCCGCCATCTGAACGGCTCTTGTACGGATCGAGGGCGGCACATTCTCGTCACGGCCGACCCGACCGAAGACCGGCCCGGCCAGATCGGGCCGCTGCATCTTCAAATAAGCGATGCCGAGCATCTCGCCCGCCGTGCCGAGCCAGGGGCTTCCGGCCTGCGCGAGCGGGGCCATGCGCTGGACGACCTGCTGCGGCGGCAAAGTGTCGAATTCGAGCTGAGTCTGCCGGACGAGCGCGGCCTGGCGATAGAGTTCGTCGAGCGCCTCGTCGCCGGCGATGCCCCGCAGGGTCGCGATCGCGGCCGGCGCATTGCCCGCCGCGGTCTCGGAATTGGCGCGGGCGAACAGGGCGGCGACGCGATAGCCGGGGACGTTGCTCGCCGCCAGCTCATCGAGCTTGGGCCGCGCGGCGTTGCGGTTGCCGGCTTCGAGGCTGTCGAGCGCGCTGGTCAGCGCCTCGCCCTGCGCGCCGGCGGCCTCCTGGGCGCGCGTCTGCCACCAGATCCAGCCGCCGATCGCGCCGAGCGCCAGCACCAGGGCGGCGAGCAGCCACCAGCCGTAGCGCTGCATGAAATGGCCCATCTGCTCGCGGCGGAGCTCATCGTCCACTTCTCTCAGGAACGTCTCGCCGTCGTCTGGCTTGAGCGCCAAATCACCTCTCCAAATTCGGCTGGACCGCGCCGCGGTGCCGCCTTGAAAAACAGTCGCATGGCGCCCGCCGGCGCCCGGCGTGCGCGCGCCCCACGCGTTCCCTTAGCCACGCGCCGCCCGAAACGGAAGGCTAGTTCTTACCGCGGTATATCTGCTCTTCGGTCGGGAAGGCGCGGCTCTTGACGTCCTGCGCATAAGAGGAGGCGGCGGCGCTGATCTGCGATGCAAGGTCGCCGAACCGCTTGACGAAGCGCGGCGTGCGCTCGAACAGGCCCAGCATGTCCTCGGTGACCAATATCTGGCCGTCGCAAGCGGCCGAAGCGCCGATACCGATGGTCGGGCAGGCGACCTGCTTCGTGGCTTGCGCCGCGATCTCCTCCATCACGCCCTCGATCACCAGAGCGAAGCATCCGGCCTCGGCCACCGCCCGGGCGTCGGCCAGGACCTTCTTCGCCTCGGCATCGTCACGCCCGCGCGCGCGGTAGCCGCCCAGCGCGTTGACCGCCTGTGGGGTCAGCCCGACATGCGCGATGACGGGAATCCCGCGCTTCACCAGGAAGCCGATCGTCTCGGCCATCGCCTCGCCGCCCTCTAGCTTGACCGCCGCGGCGCCGGTTTCCTTGAGCACCCGGGCCGCGTTGCGGAACGCCTGTTCGGGGCTCTCCTCATAGGAACCGAACGGCATGTCGACCGTAACGAGGGCGTGCCAGGAGCCGCGCACCACCGCGGCGCCGTGCGCGCACATCATCTCGAGGCTGACCGGAATCGTCGAGGGCAGGCCGTAAATTACCTGGCCGAGGCTGTCGCCGACCAGCAAGAGGTCGCAATGCGGATCGAGCAATTGCGCCATCCGCATCGTGTAGGCGGTGAGCGCCACGATCGGCTCCTTGCCCTTGCGCGCCAGGATCGCCGGAGCGGTCAGCCGCTTGCCCGGCGCGGGCGTCGGCGTCGCGCGGCTTGTCGCGGTGTCGATCGTGTACGTGGACATCCGCCCCGTTTAGCCAAATAGTGCGGCGCAGCAAAGTGCCGGTGCCGCGTTTTCGTGCGTTTGGGGAATCATGAAGAGCGATCAGCCAGGCTTCCTCGCCCGCCCGGACATGCCGAAGGGGCTGGTCTACGCGCCCGAATTCCTGACGCAAGCGGAAGAAGCGGCGCTCGCCGGGCGGATGGACGCGCTCGATTTCAGGCCGTTCGAGTTTCACGGCTTTCTTGGGCGTCGCCAGACGGTTTCGTTCGGCTGGTCCTACCGCTTCGACGGCAGCGGCCTTGGCGAGGCCGCGCCGATCCCCGCTTGGCTGCACCCGGTTCGGACCCGCGCCGCGGCCTTCGCCGGCCTCGCCCCCGAGGCGCTCGAACATGCCTTGCTGATCAAATATGAGGAAGGCGCCGGGCTTGGCTGGCACCGCGACCGGCCGGTGTTCGGCGACGTGATCGGCATTTCGCTCCTCTCGCCGGCGCCGCTCCGCTTCCGCCGCAGGAAGGGCGTGAAATGGGAGCGCTTCACCCTGCCGGCCGAGCCGCGCTCGATCTATCTGCTGCGCGGCCCCGCGCGCGGCGAATGGGAGCACAGCCTCACGCCCGTCGAGGCGCTGCGCTACTCGATCACCTTCCGGACGCTCGTCCAGGGCCGTCAGCTGTAAAAGATATGAACCCCGATGCGGGCGCTGCGGGCGAGGCGGCGGCCCCAGCTCGGCGAGACGTAATTGGCGTGATACCACAAGCACGAGGTCGGCAGCATCCGGGGCGCCGCGCCCTCGGCCGCGATCCGCGCCACCGCGACCGCTCGGCGCCAGGCCTCCGAGCCGCGGTCGGCCCGCGGCATCCGGCCGCGCCGGACGAACGAGAATTGCGCCGGCTGGACGACGACGCCGCACAGGCTGGCGGGATAGCGGCCCGAGGCGGCGCGGTTCATCACCACTTCGGCGACCGCGAGCTGGCCCTGGAGCGATTCGCCGCGCGCCTCGAAATAGACCGCATTGGCGAGGCACTCCTGCTCGGCGCCGCTGGTCTGGCCGGCGGCATAGTCGGCGACCAGGGCGTCGAGCGAGCGCGTGGCGGGCGCGGCATCTTCGTTGAGGCCGAGCGCTCCGGCCATTGGCACGGCGGCCAAAGCGTGATCGAGATAATAAGGAGTCGGGACGGCGACCTCGCCCTCCCAGGCCTGCGCGGCGCCGCCCCAGAAAGCGGCCCCGGCCATAGCGAAAGTTACCGCGGCAACGGCCGCGGCGCGAACCATGGAGATCATCTGATACTTGCTTCTGTGCGGCGCAGGCCCCGGGGCGATGCATAAGGGCATCGCCGGCCATTCACTGCTCCGTCTTGCTCAGGCCGCCGGCTTTACAAAAGCTCCTGGCGGCACCCGCTCGTTAATTCGTTGAGGGGCAAGTGGCTGCCGGGCGCCCGCGAATCAACACTTATGCTGCACTGCAGCGATAAACCGCGCGGCGGACGGGACGAACGGTGGAACCGAGCCGAATGTCAGGGCGCGGGGACCGCAATCGGCAATTGCTGCGGCACTCCGGAGATCAGCCGCACCCGCGCGCTCGAGACCCAGCCGGCCGCGCACGGCCCGCGATAGTCGCGCCGCGGCGCGATCGGCCCGTCGACGCCGCAGCGCGCGCTCGCCCGCCCGCCTTCGTCATAGACGATTCCGAACCATCTTTGGTCCTGGGTGCGCGCGCAGATGAAGAATTCCGAGCCCAAAGCGAGCCGGTCGATCTCGCCCGCCCGCTCATAGGGCGCCGAGCGCACGGGCACGGGCGCCTGCTGCCCCCGGTCCCTGGTCGCGCCGCGCGCGACGCAGGCGGCGAAATTGGGCCCGAGCTCGCCGATCCGGACCGGGGTCTCGAGCTGATTGAGCAAAGAGGGGTCGCTCTCCTCGCGCACATAAGGCGGGGTGGTCGATCCCGCGATGCCGCCCTGGTTGGGCGCGCGCTCGCCGCAACCGGCCAGCAGCAAAGGCACAAGGAGGATCGCGGCGCGGGCTTTCACGGGGGGAAGTTTAGCTTTAGCTTCCCCCCTTTGGAAGGATCCGCGCAACATGGCCAGATGGCTGATGAAATCCGAGCCCGACGTCTACAGCTGGAGCGACCTCGTGCGCGACGGCGGCACCGACTGGGACGGGGTGCGCAACAATGCCGCGCGCCTCCACCTCAGGGCGATGAAAGCGGGCGACGAGGCCTTCTTCTATCATAGCGGCGAGGAGCGCGCGGTCGTCGGCATCATGCGCATCTCCGGCCCCGGCCGGCCCGACGGCGAGGACGGCGCCTGGGTCAAGGTCCCGGTCGCGCCGGTGCGCCCGCTCAAGCCGGTCACGCTCAAGGCGATCAAGGCCGAGCCGGCCCTCGCCGCGATGGAGCTGATCCGCCAGTCGCGCCTCTCGGTCTCGCCGGTGCGCGAGGCGGAATGGGCTTTGGTCCTGAAGATGGCGGGCGGCTGAGCCGGTCAGCGGAAGACTTCGGCCATGTCGCCGCCTGATTCGAGCCGGTCGCGCGGGTCGGAGCCGTAGGAGTTCGCGCCCTGCGTCCCCGGCGTCAGCATCATGATCAGGTAGAAGATCCACCCGGCCAGCGGCACGAAGGTCAAAAGGAACAGCCAGCCCGATTTGTCGTGGTCGTGCAGCCGCCGGACCGAGGCCGACAGATAAGGGACCAGCAGCAGGAGCATCGCGACGATGGTCAGGACTCCGATCACCGGCGAGCCCTCGTCGTCGAGCGCGGCCGGATAAGCCAGCCCCAGGACCATGCCGATCCCGAACATTGCTATCAAAAAGCCCACATAGAGCTGAACCAGGAAGAACCAATATTCCCGCCGCGTCGCTCGGTCCGAGAAATTGAACGTCTGCCGCCACGGCCTCGCCACCCAATAGAGCATGCCGATTCCCCCTATAGGGCGAGAATAGCGGCGGCGCCCTGGAATCCCAGTGGAAAAGCGGCTCAGGCCGCCCTCCCCTTGCACCGCCTGCCCGCGGCTGCGGCGGTCTGCCCCGCTCTTGAGGCGCGTGCACGTTAACCTGATCCAGACCCCGGGCCCCTACACGCATTTGGGACCTCGGGAGACACAATCATGAAGTTCGTTTTGCTAAAGTCGCGCGGGGGCGATTATCTGGTGGTCGCCGAAAATATCGCCTGGCTGCGCGCGCACGAAAACGGCCAGACCAAGGTCGGCGTCGTCGGCGGGGATTCGCTCCTCGTCGCCGGCAGCATCCAGGAAACGGCCGCCGCGATATTGGCGGGGTGATCCGCCACACCCTGAGCGGCTAAGCGCCTGCGCCTTCCGTGGGGCCCGCGTCGGCGGCCCGGGCCCGCGCCGCGCAGGCCTTAAGCGCCGCCGTGATCGCCGCCTGCGCCTCCGCGTCGAGCTCGAGACCTTCGAAGCCTTCCAACAGCGCCGCCGCTTGCGCCCCGGCACACACCGCGTTCGTCCCGAGCGCAGTCGAGGGGCCGGCGCGCGCGCGGGCAGAGAAATAATCGATCGTGGTGCGCTTGCCGTTCGAATCCTGCCCGTAATGGCGCAGGATGAACATCAGCAGCGCATCGTTCTTCTTGCGCCGGAAGCCCATCAGCTTGCCGCCGGCGAACACGGGCACGAGCTCGCCCTCCATCGCCCGTTCGAACGCGGCGTCCCTGATCGGCCGTGCCCTGAAAGCGAGCACCGCGTCCCACGCCCGCCGAAACTCCTCGGCGCCGGGCGCGCGCCGCAGCTCATAGGCATTGGTCTGCGCGATATTGACCATGGCGGCGGCCCGCGTGACGCACCCGGTATCCGCCAAGGCCTCGATAAACGCCTTCTGCCGCTCGGGCGTCCACCCGTTGCGCCGATAGCGGCGCGGGACGGGGGTGAAATCAAGGAGGACGGACGTTTCGTCCGTCCTCCGCAGCCCCGGACTTGATCCGGGGCCCATCTGGGAATCTTGTGAGGTTTCCAGAACCGCCCGCAGGGCGGCGCCCTTCTTCCGCATCTGCGAGGCTCCTCGAGTCGCGGCGAATCGAACAGTCTATGCCTCGGGAGAGGGGGTGTAGGAAAATGATTTGTTCTTGGTTTGTATTCCTCCGCTGGATTTTGTCCGGGGATCCCCTCACACTCGCGACAAAACCACTCGAGTTGCCGATCCCAGCGTGAGCCAGGCCTTCTAGTGCGGCCTGTGGAGGAGCGACGGGCGGCCTGCCCACTTGATAATGAGAGGTGCGCGAAGGTAAGCCCGCGCGTGCTCCACACTAGAAGGAATACTGTTCCGTGAACTATGAGGATCGGATCGTTGCCTTCATCGACATTCTCAACTTTCGGGGAATGATCAACGACACCATTGACGCGCGTGGGAACGAGAACCCCAGCAAGATACAGTCGATATATGACGCCTCTGAGGTAATACAGCACAATTGGAAGGGGACTGGACCCGATGATGAACTGGGCCGCTCAAAGAGAGTTACCATATTCTCAGATAGTATCGTCATTTCTGTAAAAGCTGATGAGAAGAGTCAGATATTTTGGACGTTATTGGAAATAAAACATCTGATAATGAGCCTCATTTGGAGAGGCATTCTCGTGAGAGGAGCCATCGTCCGAGGTAAACTTATCCATGAGCAAGAAAAAGTATTCGGCCCAGCGTTAATTGAAGCGTATACACTGGAGTCTAAGGCCGCCCTATACCCCCGTGTTATTCTAGATCGAGATTTGGTCCAAGCTGCCGCAGAATCGAGGTCATCGCATCATTCTGCGAAGGACGAAATCGGATATGTTGAACAATTACTAGAATCAGATTCTGATGGAATGTACTATATAGATTATTTCTTTAAGGCTCAGTCGGAACTTGATGATCCAGATTACGACTTTCCTTCCTATATCGAGGCATTGGGCAACATTGTTAGAAAGGGCCTTATGGGGTCTGTGCATCCGAGTAATGCGGATGTTCGGGTCAAATATTCGTGGATGCGCGAGCGTTATAACCGAATGGTCGAGACGGTTACGGCTCCTTTGCGACAGCGTGATTGGGACGTCGAGGAACCCGATGAGATGCAGAGTTTCTATAGTCAGCTGAAGAAGATAAGCCCCGGCCGACGCTGACCAGCAAGGGGGGCAGCGCCAGGATCGACTGTGGCTGGCACGCAGCCGTCATCCGGGTCCAAGCCTAGGTTCCCGCCCCGTTTCCGTCACCCGCCCCATCGTCACCATCTTCTTCGTGAAGCGTTCGCAGGTTCCTAGGATTGTCGAGCTCCCAACGTTGCCCTCGCCGCTTTAGGTCGCCCGTAATCGCCACAGCGTCCTTTGAGAGGTGCGCCGCTAACGCGTCGCTATACAAGATTGGAGGTAGCGTCGTCGTCACGGAAACCGGCTGTTCGTCCACGAAAGTCTTAAGGGTGACCCGTCCTTGTTGCTGATCCGGCTGGCGACCGGAGCTAACCACATAGCCGTGCAAGGTTTCATCGGGTCGAGGCTCAAGCGAGCGGAACCAACGTGCCGCCTCCTTAAGAATCTCTCCCTCGGATGCTGTGTATCGTACCCGATGCATTCGCTCTGGCGCCGGACGCGTCTTGGCCCAAGAAACCGAGACCTCAAGACCGTCGGACTGTGTAATTAGAGTAGCAAGTGCTTCGCACAAATTTGCGTTGACGCCCCGGGGTACGGCTTTCGTAAAAGCTTCAAACCCGGCACCTCGAACTGTCTCTTCAGTCGCTGCATGGGCAGCACTCAGCCCGTTCGCTAGCATGCGAGTGACGCGGCGCTCGAATGGTTCGTCCAGGATAACTGGCCAAAACGCACCCTGCGCGGTGTCGAGCGCAGGAGGAACAGGCGCCAGGAGAGTAACAACGAAGCTACCTTGCTCTGTTTGTCCCATCCGAACTCGGTCCATGTATGCAGCCGCGTCTTTTACCCTTCCTGCTCGATATGCGGCTCGCGGCTCTTTTGCGGCGCAGGCCGATGCCTGCAGCATATCTCGGGCTTGGAGGACCATCTCCACGCCCGCGCTAATTGGGATCGAGCCATCATCGTCAGCTTCCGGAGATTTCACACGAATTACGTCCCGGTCGGCCGCAACGAGGTCCCTATAAACTTGAAGCTCGTCACGATTCTCTACGCGTGCAAGCAGTCCGAGTACGTCCGAAACGACGGATGCGTAGTCTCCAAGCGCATCAGTGCCAGGTAGAATCAATTCCGGGTAACCGGTCTGCGCCCACACATCGCTGTGGTCACCAAACTTCTCGATGCGCTCCCAACCTTCGCCCCTTGCGTACGCGACAAGAGCGGCTGGCGTTATGGCCCGGAGCGCCTGAGGATCTTGAATATGCGCCCGCATCAAATGGATCCTGTCCGTGACTTTTCCATAAGGTCGCGCAGAGCCGGGACGTCCAACCGATTTGCTTTGGGGATATGGACGGTGCAGCCTTCTTTGTTTTCGGTTTCCTCCTCCCCCTTCAAGGAATGCCAATACGCAGAGTACCGAAGAATGAGCTCCTGCGCGGTTATAGTGATCCACTCATCCTGATTCCGCGGCAGGTGAAGAACAACAAGTATGCGCGGCGTTTGTGTCGGTAGACGGAGGAGATCGTGGTTACGCTTGGGGCAAAAGTAGCTGAAGGCATGGCCGGCGCCGTCCAAATTGATCGTGGCTTTGAGCTGAACGTCGAGCCGCGGCCGGAGCGTGCCGCCAGCATCTATCGTGAGGTCAACACCGTCGAAATCAAGGTTCTTGTGCGCTACCGCGTAGCCCGCAGCTGAGGCTATCGCACAAACATAGACATCCGAAAGTGCCTCTTGAACAGACGTTATTGGGAGCAGTGCGTCGGTCGCCATGGGTGGTGCGTCACATGAAAGCAGATTTTCCGCAAGCACCCCTACGCTCAAGCTTCGGAGAGCATGGGCGGCGGCGAAGCGCGGGAGATCATGGAGGCCATCACGAGACCATTGTCCCGTGACGTCGATCCGGTCGCTGGCGCGCCGGTCGGCCGGCGTCAGCCGTCTCTTCGCGCTGCTCCGGCGGCGCGTTCCGCGCCGGCGTCGCTACGCTCGGCGGCCCGACTTCGCCTCAAGCGGCTTCCGCTTTCCGGCTTTGTCTTTTCCGCTCATGCGGGTCCAGATACCGCTTCCTGATCCGGATCGCCCGCGGCGTCACCTCGACCAGTTCGTCGTCCTGGATATAGGCGATCGCCTGCTCGAGCGTCATTCGCCTGGGCGGGGTGAGGCGGATGCCGTCTTCCTTGGGGCCGGAGGCGCGGAAGTTGGTGAGCTGGCGCGCCTTCAAGGGGTTGACCTCGAGGTCCTGCGGCTTGGCGTTCTCGCCGATCACCATGCCTTCGTAGAGCTTGTCGCCGGGCGCGATGAAGAGGACTCCGCGCTCCTCGAGCATGTTGAGCGCGTAGGCGACCGCCTCGCCATTCTCCATCGAGATCAGGACGCCGTTCTGGCGGCCCTGGATCGGGCCCTTATAGGGTCCGTATTTCTCGAACAGGCGGTTCATGATGCCGGTGCCGCGCGTATCCGAGAGGAATTCGCCATGATAGCCGATCAGGCCGCGCGACGGCGCCGAGAAGGTCAGGCGCGTCTTGCCGCCGCCCGAGGGGCGCATGTCGGTCAGCTCGCCCTTGCGCTGGGCCATCTTCTCCACGACCGTGCCCGAATGCTCGTCGTCGACGTCGATGACGACCGTCTCATAAGGCTCCTCGCGCCCCTTCGGCCCGTCGCGGAACAGGACGCGCGGCCGGCTGATCGACAGCTCGAACCCCTCACGCCGCATCGTCTCGATCAGCACGCCCAATTGCAGCTCGCCGCGCCCGGCGACCTCGAACGCGTCTTTCTCGTTGCTCTTGGTCAGGCGGATCGCGACATTGCCTTCGGCCTCGCGCTCGAGCCGGTCGCGGATGACCCGGCTCTGGACCTTGTCGCCGTCGCGGCCGGCATAAGGGCTGTCGTTTACCGAAAAGCTCATCGCGAGCGTCGGCGGGTCGATCTTCTGGGCGTGGAGCGCCTCGGTGACGCTCGGCTCGACAATCGAATTGGAAACGGTCGCTTTGGTCAGCCCCGCGATCGCGACGATGTCGCCCGCATTGGCTTCCTCGACCGGCACCCGCTCGAGCCCGCGAAACGCCATGATCCGGGTCGCCCTGCCCTCCTCGACGACATTGCCCTCGTCGTCCAGCGACTTGATCGGCATGTTGACGGTGAGCTTGCCCGAGGCGATCCGACCGGTCAGCACTCGGCCGACGAAATTGTCGCGGTCGAGCAAGGTGACCAGCATCTTGAACGGGCCGTCCGGATCGGCGTCGGGCGGCGGGATGTGGCTGACGATCGTCTCGAACATCGGCGTCAGATCGCCCGCGCGGACGTCGTCGGTGAGGCCCGCATAGCCGGCGCGGCCGCTCGCATAAAGGGTCGGGAAATCGAGCTGCTCGTCGCTGGCGTCGAGGCTCAGGAACAGTTCGAATATCTCGTCCAGGACCTGGGCCGGGCGCGCGTCGGGCCGGTCGATCTTGTTGACGACGACGATCGGGCGCAGCCCCAGCGCGAGCGCCTTGCCGGTGACGAATTTGGTCTGGGGCATCGGCCCCTCGGCGGCGTCGACCAATAGGATGACGCCGTCGACCATGGAGAGAATCCGCTCGACCTCGGCGCCGAAATCGGCGTGGCCGGGCGTGTCGACGATGTTGATGTGGGTGGTCGTGCCGTCATGCTCCCATTCGACGCTGGTGCATTTGGCGAGGATAGTGATCCCGCGCTCTTTCTCCAAATCGTTGGAATCCATAGCCCGTTCCTCCACGCGCTGGTTGTCGCGGAAGGTGCCGGACTGCCGGAACAGCTGGTCGACAAGGGTCGTCTTGCCGTGATCGACGTGGGCGATGATCGCCACGTTGCGAAGGCTCATCTTGGAATAACTCTCAGGGCCGGGAAAAATGTCCCGGCGACATAGCGCTCTTGCTGCGCCGCAACAAGAGCGCGCGGGGCCCGCCTTTCCTATTCATGTCTTATTTGCTAATATTCGCCGAGATCGGGGGAAACATGTCGGGAAACCATGTAGCCGATAGCAAATCCAATGGTCAGCCGGCCGGAGCCGCTAATTCTCCGCAAGCCGCTTCGCCGGCACCTTCAGAAGCGAGCGAAGACCAGAAGGTCGTCACCGTCTGGATCGCGATCCTCCTCTTCGTCCTCAGCCTCGCCTGCCTGAGCTGGCTTTTTTGGTCCGCGGGAAGCAGCACCTATTTTGTCGAGAGGAACGACGATTATGTGCCGCGCTGGGAATGGCGGGCGTTCGGCTGGCTGCTGGACAAGGGCACCGTGCTTTCGGTGCTGCTCGCGCCCTTGGCCTTCGCGCCGCCGATCGCCATCGGCTTGGTTGGCAAGGTTTATCACACGCGACTCCCCTTGCTGCTCTTCTCCCTGTCCTGTCTCGCCGGCGCCGGGCTCGCGCTCGTCCTCAACATCAACCTGACCAACGTCCCGGATGCGACCGAGGCGCTGCTCTTCAACGTCTGCGATCCGGCAAGCCTTCCGGCCTGCGGGGCGCCGGCCGACAGTGACGCGCGAATTCAGTGGATGGACGGCCTGCGCGAGGCCTTCCTGAACAATACGGTCAAGTTCTTCCTGGCGGCGCTGCTGGTTACCCTCGGCCTGACCCCCACGAGCCGGAAGGCGTTGCGCGATGCCTGGAACGCCGTCTGGGGCCGACGCTCCGAACGCACGCCGGCGGACTCCGAGCGGGACGCGGGAAATGCAGCGGGCACCTGAGCCGATGCCGGCCGTGCTGCGCCTTGCCCTCCTAACCCCGGCGATCGTCTTGCTGACGCTCGGCCTGCCCACCGGAACGGCGCAGGCTCAGGGGCCCAATTGCCGACCGTCGAACCAGCAGGCCTGCGTGCGCCTTAGCTGGCAGGACGCGACCAGGGCGCCTGCAAGCATCAGCCATCCGGCCTCGCAGCCTCTGCACCGGACAGCGAACGGATCGACCTGGCGGGTCGCCCCCGACTTACCCGCGAACGCCCCTCCGGCCTTTTCCTTCACAATCGTCCACAACCCCCGGCGGGAGGCGATGACCCTGACCTTCCGCCCGAATGGCCTCGAACCGCTGGACTATCGGATCGACTCCTTTCCGATCACCCCCTGCGGGGACGGGGCAGCGCGACAGATTCGTGGCTTCAGCATCAGTGCCAACCGCGACGTCCTGCTGTCGAATATCCTGTCGATCAGCCGCCTGTTCCACGAGCCCAATTGCAGAAATATGCTCAGGGGCGTGGGCAGACATTTCGCCGAACTGCTCTGCGCTTATGCTCGCGCGGACGGACAAATGGTGCTCACCCGCTATTTTCGGGAAATGGTGAGGAGGGTGATGCCCAATGCCGAGGCTCGCTTCGATCAATGCGTGGCGGTCTCCGACAGAGCCTATGCCAACCTCGTCGTGCGCGGCGCCAACAAGGACGTTCAGCAAGCGGCGGGTAACGTCCAAGAACTGATCCGGGTCTCCGAGACGATCGAAATGGCGTTGCGGGATTCCAACGTCGCGGCTGCGGCGGAGGTGAGCCTCGCTCAGTATCGCGCCTATGAAGTCAGCGCCCTCAACACGTCGCTGAGGAGCAATCCCGCCACCGGCGGTGTGCGGCTCGCCTTGCGCAAGCGCGCCGCCGACCCGTTTTATGTCCAGGCATTTGCCATCGCGGGCGTGGAACGGACCGGCTTCTGACGCGGTTCAGGAGAAGGCCTGTCCGCCCTCGCCTGCCTTCGGGTCCTCGCCGAAGCGGTTCGGGCCCGGCGTCCCGTCGGTCACGTAGAAATAGAGCAGGATGAGGCCGCCGACCAACGGGATCAGGCCGAAGAGGATCGTCCAGCCGGACCGATCGGTATCGTGCAGCCGGCGGACGGCGACCGCCAAATTGGGCAGGAAGGTGACCAGCGCCCAGATGCCCAGCGTGCATCCGAAATAAAGCACGATCTCCTCTTCGCTGCTGAACAGGCGGCTGCTGGCGCCCCACGCGCCGAGCGCGCCGATCACGATCCCGACGATCGCGTTGAGCAGCACCCACATCCAATATTCCTTGCGGCGCGAGCGGCCGGAAAATTCGGCGTAGCGGCGCAGCGGCATCAGCATCCAGTGCATGAAGTGTCTCCCCCCAGAGCGGCGAGTGTCGGCCCGTTCGGCGCGCAACGCAAGCGCGCCAATGGGAGCCGGCGTCAGCGGGCGATGCGCTCCAGAATCTCGACGCCGCGCGCCAGCGCCCGCCGCTCGGAATCAGCGAGCGTGCCGAGCCGGGCGACCAGCGCGCCGACGCGTTGCTCGCGGCCGGCGCTCAGCAATTGCGTGCCCTGCTCGGTAGCGCTGATGCGGACGCTGCGGCGGTCGCCCGGTTTGGCCTCGCGGGTGAGCAGCTTGCGCTCGACCAGGGCGTCGACGATCCGGCTCATGGTCGGCGCCTTGACCTGCTCGGCCGCCGCGAGCTCCGCCAGCGACATCGGCCCGCCATAGACGATCACCGACAAGGCCGACAGCCGCGGCGCCGAAAGCCCGCTGCCGTCATCCTCGCGCCGCAAGGTCCGCAGCAGGCGGATCGCGGTCGAATGGAGCCGCGCCGAAATGTCCCTGATTTCCCAGTCGCCCACGTCACGCTCCCCGGTTAGCGTTGCTAATGGTTTTAATTGTTGAATAGTTAGCATGCTATGGCCACTGAGGCCAGCCCGCTAAGCATCTCTTAGCTAGGTTTATTTTGGGAAGGTAAGTGGGAGTCACCGGACGAGGCGCCGCGACAACCGCCCGGCTTAACGCGCGGGTCGTCAGGCGCTAGGCTCGTCCCCATGAAGAACGGTTCCTTCGCCGACCGGCTCGGCTATGCGCTGAAAGGGATAGGCATTGTCTGGAAGCGCGAGAAAAGCTTCCGGATGCATTGCGGCTTCGCGCTGCTGGCGATCGCGGTCGCAGCCTTCGTCCGCGCGCCCCTGGTCTGGTGGGCGCTCGTCGGTCTGTGCATCGCGATCGTCTTTGCCGCCGAGATGGTGAATGCGAGCCTCGAATATCTGATCGACCGGCTGCATCCGGAGCAGCACGAGGAGATCGGCCACGCCAAGGACGCGGCCGCCGGCGCCGTGCTGCTCGCCAGCATCGGCACCGCCTGCGTCGGCGTGCTGATGCTCGCCCAATGGTATTTCGCCCGTCAGTGACAGCCCCCCGACCGTGCAGCCTCCGTCGAGCGGTAGGGTGCGAGGAAGGCGACTCCCCCATCCAGGAGCGCCGTCGAAGCGCTCGCTGTCCGACGCACCGCGGATCCGGGTGATTGAGGGCGGTCCGCCGGGATGGGAGATGCCGTGATCGCGGACTTGATCCGGGATACATGAACACGGAGCTTGTGATTGAAGCGCGAACGCCTTCGTTCATGACGCCTTCGGCGTCAGAATTCCTTGACTCGCTCGCGGTTGCGGGCGGCGCGGCGCAGGACTTCCTCGACGGTGTCGCCGGGCATGATCGTGGCGACGCTGACGGTCGCTTCGAGGCGCACGATCGCATGGCCGAGATCGAGCGGATGGCCGGATATGCAGCGCGCGATCCGCTCGGCCGTGTCGAGCGCCGAATCGGCGTCGAGATGGTCGAGCAGAAGCGAGAAGGCGCCGCCGCCGCCGCGCGCGGCGACGTCGCTGGTACGGATCAGGCTCTTGAGCAGGCGGGCGACATGGCGCAGCGCGGCATCGCCGGCGATGCGGCCATGGCCTTCGTTGATCGCCTTCAAATCCTTGAGGTCGACCGAGATGAGCGCGGCCGGGGTGCCGTGGCGCGACGCCTGGCTGAGCACGCGCTCGAGCTCGCGGGCGAACTGGCGCGGATCGAGCAGGAAGGTGAGCGGGTCGCGGCCCGCGGTCTCCTCGGCCTCGCCCAGCTGGGCGCGGGCCTCGGCCAGAGCGGCGCGGAGCAGGGCGTTCTCGTCGTTCAGGCGCGACAAAGCCTCGCGCGCTTCCTTGTCGGGCGCATCGGATTTCGCATTGTCGGTCCGGCGTGTCATGGCCGCGAACTTAAAACGCGAAGGTTAACGCATTGCTTAAGGGGCCTTAGGCGTGCGCCGATTGCCTTGGGGCGCGCGCGCGGGTTAAGCACCGCGGATGAAGGACGACGCGCCTCCCATCGGAATCATCATGGGCAGCCGCTCCGATTGGGAGACGATGCGCCATGCCGCCGAGACGCTCGACGCGCTCGGGATCGCGCATGAGACCAAGATCGTCTCCGCCCACCGTACCCCCGAGCGGCTTTATGCTTATGCCAGGGACGCGGCCGGGCGCGGCCTCAAGGTGATCATCGCCGGCGCCGGCGGGGCGGCGCATCTGCCCGGCATGGCCGCCTCGATGACCCGCCTTCCGGTGCTCGGAGTCCCGGTGGAGACCAAGGCGCTGGCGGGCCTCGACAGCCTGCTTTCGATCGTCCAGATGCCCGCCGGCGTGCCGGTCGGCACGCTCGCGATCGGCAAGGCCGGCGCGATCAATGCCGGCCTGCTCGCCGCCGCGATCCTCGCCATAAGCGACGCGGCGCTCGCCGGCCGGATCGAGGCCTGGCGCAAGGAGCAGACCGAAACGGTGGCCGAAGCGCCGGAATGATCGTCCCGCCCGGATCCACCATCGGAATTATCGGCGGCGGCCAATTGGGGCGCATGCTGGCGCTCGCCGCGGCCCAGCTCGGCTATCGCAGCCACGTCTACGCGCCCGATGCGGACAGCGTCGCGGGGCAGGTCGCCTCCGCCTTCACCCGGGGTGCGTTCGACGACGAAGCCGCGCTGGCCCGCTTCGCCGCCGGGGTCGACCTGATCACCTACGAATTCGAGAATATCCCCACCGTGCCGCTCGCCGCTCTCGCCGGCAGGCTTCATCCCCCGTTGGCGGCGCTTGAAATCGCGCAGGATCGGCTCGATGAGAAAAGCTTCATCGAGAGGCTGGGCGGCCGGCCGGCGCATTTCGCGCCGGTCGATGATCTTGCCGGGCTGAAGGATGCGCTGGCAAGGATCGGGACGCCGGCCATCCTGAAGACGCGCCGGTTCGGCTATGACGGCAAGGGCCAGGCCCGAATCGACGCGTCCGGCGACGCCGAGGCCGCATGGGCGGCCATGAAAGGCGTATCCTCGATCCTCGAAGGCTTCGTGCCGTTCGACGCGGAATATTCGATCCTGCTGTGCCGGAATGCCGCCGGCGAGGTCCGGATCTGGGAGGCGCCACGCAACCGCCACGACGGCGGCATACTCGTCGCCTCGACCGTGCCCGCGGGAGCCGACCTCGCCGCGCCGATCGCCGAAGGCGAGGCGCTGGCCCGCCGCGCCGCGGACGCACTCGACTATGTCGGAGTCATGGCGATGGAATTTTTCGCGCTGGACGGCGCGGCGATCTTCAACGAGATGGCGCCGCGAGTCCACAATAGCGGCCACTGGACGATCGAGGGCGCGCTGACCTCGCAATTCGAGAACCATATCCGCGCGATTTGCGGCCTGCCGCTGGGCGCCACCGATCTGACGGCGGCGCGCGTCGAGATGACCAATCTGGTCGGCGCGCAGGCGGACGGCTGGCGCGACATCCTCGCCGACCCCGCCGCCCATCTCCACCTCTACGGCAAAAGCGAGGCCCGGCCCGGGCGCAAGATGGGCCACGTCACGCGCTTGCTCGGCTAGAACGGGGAATGGGGACAGTTGCGAGCAACTGTCCCTTTGTCTCCCACCGCTATTGCTGCGGCCGCGGCGCGGGCTGCGCCGCCGCCGGCGCCTGCGGCGCGCCCGGCAGGACCATCGTCTCGATCGGCATGCCCAGCCCCTCGAGCTGCGGCCGGATGCGGCTCGCATCGCCGACCACCACCCAGACGAAATTGTCGGGGTTGATGTAGCGGCGCGCACTCGTGTCGAGCACCTGCGCGGTCATGCCGCGATAGCGGTCGGCGAGCAGCTCCTGATAATTGTCCGGGCGCCGGTAGAGCGCGTTCGAGCGGAGCGCGCCGAGGACGGCGGGCGAGGTTTCGAACTGACCGGGCAAGGCCCCGGTGCTGCCGGCGATGATTCGCGAAAGCTCTTCGGGCTTGACGCCTTCGGTCGACAGGAAGTTGCGCACCTGCTCCTTCAACGCGGTGATCGAATCGCCGGTCCGGTCGGCCTGGACCGGCGCCTGGATCAGATAGGGGACCTGGTGCTCGAACAGATTGGCGCCGCCGCGGGCCCCGTAGGACCAGCCGCGCCGCTCGCGCAGCTCCATGTTGATCCGGGCGAGGAAGTCGCCGCCCAGCGCCTGATTGGCCGTCGTCAGGGTCAGGAGATCCTCGGTGCCCTGGGCGTCGAGGAGCTGGCCGGCGAAGATCACCGATTGCGGCGATTGCGGCCGGTCGATCAGCACGATCCGGGGACGGGGCGCCGGAACCGGGACGTTGAACGCCTTGGTGCCGCGCGGCACCGACGGCGCCCGCCAGCTGCCGAAGCGCGCCTCGAGCAGCGGCACCAATTCGGCGAGCGGCAAATCGCTGACCGCGAAGACGGTCGCATTGTCCGGCCGGATCCAACTCTGGTGAGCGCGGACCAGCTCGTCGCGGGTCAGCGCCCGCACCACGGCGACATCGCCGGTGCCGGTGAGCGAGCGGCCATAGGGATGCCGGGTCCCGTAGATCACGCCTGGCAGGGCCCGCGCCGCCATGGCGGCGGGCTGGGTCAGCTCGGTCTGGATCGCGGTAAGCTGCTGCTGGCGGATGCGCTCGACCTCGCTCGGCTGGAAAGCCGGGTTGCGGATCACGTCGGCGAGCAAATCGAGCGAGACGCCCAAAGCGGGCGTCATCGCGGTCAGCGTCACCGCCGTGCGGTCGACCGAGACCTGGGTTCCGATGTTCGCGCCGATCCGCTCCTGCGCCTCGGCGAGCTGGGTGGAGTTGAGGCTGGTCGTACCCTCGGTGAGCATGTTCAGCATCATCGCGTGGGTGCCGAGCCGGTCGGCCGCGTCGGCGGCGATGCCGGCATCGAACTCGACCGCGACCCGGGTCACGGGAACGGCGGTACGGCGGGCGTAGATCACCTGGATGCCGTTCGACAGGCGGGCACGCCCGACGTCGGGGAAGTCGAGCGCAGGCGGCGGCCCCATGCGGGGCATTTCGCGCGGCGCGTAAGCCGTCGGCCCAAGCGGCTCGTCGCTGCCCGGGGCGGGCGAATCGTCGAAAGCCGACGGCGCCAGCGGCCGGTCGCCGGGCCGCGGCGGCGTATAATAGCGCGGCCGCTGGGCCGACGTGCCGATCTGCACGCCGCCGGTGCGCGAACCGCTGACGCCCGGCGCCTCGTCATAGGCTTCGCGCTCGCCCGGATCGACGCGGATCGCCAGCACCGGCCGGTTGAGCCAGCGCTGCATCGCATCGCGGACCTGCGCCGGAGTCACCCGCGAGAGCTGCTCGAGCCGGGCGCGGTAGAAATTGGGATCGTCGGCATAGAGCATGCCTTCGGCGAGCGCGACGGCCTTGCCGCCGAAGCCGCCGACCTGCTCGAGGCCCTGGACCCGGCCGGAAAGGATCCGCATCACCGCTCGGCGCACCTCGTCCTCGGTCGGGCCGGTGCGGACGAAATCGGCGACGAGCTCGTCGAGCCGGCGCGACACCGCATCGGCGTCCTGGCCGGGCTTCACGTTGACCTGGATTTCGAACATGCTGACCCGCTGGAAAGCCTGCACGAAAGTGGAGACGCTCACCGCGCTCTGCTCGCCGCGCACGAGCACATTGTCGAGCCGCGAGCTGGAGAGGCCGCCGAGCACCGACGCCGCAACCTGGAGCGGCACCTGATCCTGATGGGTAAGGCCCGGCGTCGCCCAGTCGCGATAGAGCCGGGTGTTGGCGACGCGGTCGTGCATCCGCCGGTCGACCCGGGCGCCGAGCGTCGGCACGGCGGCCTGCGCCGGCTCGTTGACCGGGCCGCGCGCGATCGGGCCGAAATAGCGCTCGACCAGCGGCCGCGCCTCGGCGGCGTTGATGTCGCCGGCGAGAACGAGGACCGCGTTGTTCGGCCCGTAATTCTCGGTGAACCAGCCGCGCGCGGTATCGAGCGTGGCGGCGGAAAGGTCGGCCATCGAGCCGATCGTCGAATGGCGATAGGGGTGGCCCTCGGGGAACAGGCTCTCCAATTGCGCATATTCGACCATGCCGTAGGGCTCGTTGTCGCCCTGCCTTTTCTCGTTCTGGACGACGCCGATCTGGTTGGTCAGATTCTCCTGGGTCAGCGCGCCGAGCAAATGGCCCATCCGGTCGCTTTCGAGGAACAGGGCCTGCTCCAGCGCCGGGCGCGGGACGGTCTGGAAATAATTGGTCCGATCGAACCAGGTCGTGCCGTTCAGATCGGTCGCGCCCATCCGCCTGGTATAATCGAAATATTCGCCCGGCGCGTTTTCCGAGCCGTTGAACATGATGTGCTCGAACAAATGGGCGAAGCCGGTGCGGCCGGCGGGCTCGTCCTTCGAGCCGACATTGTACCAGATGGAAACCGCGACGATCGGCGCCTTGCGGTCCTCGTGGACGACGACGCGAAGGCCGTTGTCGAGCGTGAAGGTCTGGAAGGGAATGTCGACCCTGGCCAGCAGCTGGGCCGGATCGGCGCCGCTCGGCGCACGAGGCTGGGCGGCGGCCGCGCCGGCGAACGAAAGTCCGGCGGCGATCGCGAAGGCGGTAAAAATCTTGCGCATGTGATTCCCCATGTCGTGCAGGCGGCGGACACTAGCGCGGTGTACGGCCAAAGCAATACGCTTCCGACGAACGACCTGGGATTCCGACGAACGACGCGCGGAAATCCGCGTTGCCATTGTGCCTGCCGGTCCCCCCACTACATTCCGGGCAGCTCAAAGACGGACCTCAATCGATGAACCTGGAAAAATTCACCGACCGTGCGCGCGGCTTTCTTCAATCGGCGCAAACAGTTGCGTCGCGGATGAACCATCAGCGAATCACCCCGGTCCACGTGCTCAAGGCGCTGCTCGAGGACGAGCAGGGGATGGCGGCTGGCCTGATCGCGCGCGCCGGCGGCAGCGCCGAGGCGGCGCGGCGCGAAACCGACGAGGCGCTGGCGAAAATTCCAACCGTCTCGGGCGCCGGTGCCAGCGCGGCGCCGAGCCTTGATGGCGAAACCATCCGGCTGCTCGATTCGGCCGAGCAGATCGCCCAGAAAGCCGGCGACAGCTACGTCGCGGTCGAACGCATCCTGCTCGCTCTGGTCGTGTCTAAATCCGACGCCGGCAAGGCGCTGACCGACGCAGGGCTCAAGCCCGAGGCGCTCAACGCGGCGATCAACGAATTGCGCAGCGGCCGCACCGCCGACACCCAGGGAGCCGAGGACCGCTACGACGCGCTCAAGAAATTCGCTCGGGACCTCACGCAGGCCGCGCGGGACGGCAAGCTCGATCCGGTGATCGGCCGCGACGAGGAAATCCGCCGCACCATCCAGATCCTCGCCCGGCGCACCAAGAACAATCCGGTGCTGATCGGCGACCCCGGCGTCGGCAAGACCGCGATCGCCGAAGGGCTTGCCTTGCGGATCGCCAATGGCGACGTGCCCGACAGCCTCAAGGACCGCCGGCTGATGGCGCTCGACATGGGCAGCCTGATCGCCGGCGCCAAATATCGCGGCGAGTTCGAGGAGCGGCTGAAGGGCGTGCTCGACGAGGTCAAGGGCGCCGGGGGCGAGGTCGTCCTGTTCATCGACGAGATGCACACTCTGGTCGGCGCCGGCGCGGCCGAAGGGTCGATGGACGCGTCGAACCTGCTTAAGCCCGCCCTCGCGCGCGGCGAATTGCACTGTATCGGCGCGACCACGCTCGACGAATATCGAAAGCATGTCGAGAAGGACCCGGCGCTGCAGCGGCGCTTCCAGCCGGTCTTCATCGGCGAGCCGACGGTTCCGGACACGATCTCGATCCTGCGCGGATTGAAGGAGAAATACGAGCTGCACCACGGCGTGCGGATCACCGACGCCGCTCTGGTTTCCGCCGCGACGCTCTCCAACCGCTACATCACCGACCGCTTCCTGCCCGACAAGGCGATCGATTTGATGGACGAGGCCGCCTCGCGCATTCGCATGGAGGTCGAATCCAAGCCCGAGGAGATCGAGACGCTCGACCGGCGGATCATCCAGCTCAAGATCGAGCGCGAGGCGCTCAAGAAGGAGAAGGACGCGGCCTCCAAGGAGCGGCTCAAGACGCTCGAGGGCGAGCTCGCCAATCTCGAGCAGCAATCGGCGGAATTGACCCAGCGCTGGCAGGCCGAGAAGGACAAGATCGCCGGCGAGGCGAAGATCAAGGAGCAATTGGACGCGGCCCGGCTCGAGCTCGAGCAGGCCCAGCGCTCGGGCGACCTCGCCAAAGCGGGCGAGCTGCAATATGGGCGCATCCCCGCGCTCGAAAAGCAGCTCGAAGAGGCCGCCGCGGTCAGCGGCAGCGCGATGCTGCGCGAGGAAGTGACCGCCGAAGATATCGCCGCGGTGGTCGCTCGCTGGACCGGCATTCCGATGGAGCGGATGCTCGAGGGCGAGCGCGCCAAATTGCTGGCGATGGAGACCGAGATCGGCAAGCGGGTGATCGGCCAGGGCCACGCGGTCGAAGCGGTCGCCCGCGCCATCCGCCGGGCCCGCGCCGGCCTGCAGGACCCGAACCGGCCGATGGGCAGCTTCCTGTTCCTCGGGCCGACCGGCGTCGGCAAGACCGAATTGACCAAGGCGCTGGCCGAATTCCTGTTCGACGATTCGCACGCCATGGTCCGGATCGACATGTCCGAGTTCATGGAGAAGCACTCGGTCGCCCGCCTGATCGGCGCGCCGCCGGGCTATGTCGGCTATGAGGAAGGGGGCGTGCTGACCGAGGCGGTGCGGCGGCGGCCCTATCAGGTCGTCTTGTTCGACGAGGTCGAAAAGGCGCATGCAGACGTCTTCAACATCCTCCTTCAGGTGCTCGACGACGGACGGCTGACCGACGGCCAGGGCCGCACGGTCGATTTCACCGACACGATCATCATCCTGACCTCAAACCTCGGCAGCCATTTCCTGACCGGCCTTTCCGACGGCCAGAGCGTCGCCGACGTCGAGGGCGAGGTGATGGAGGTGGTCCGCGCCCACTTCCGGCCGGAATTCCTCAACCGGCTCGACGAGATCATCCTGTTCCACCGGCTCGGCCAGGAGCATATGGGGCCGATCGTCGACATCCAGGTCGCGCACGTCCAGGGGCTGCTCAGGGATCGCAAGATCGGCCTCGATCTCACCGACGGGGCGCGGGCGTGGCTCGGCCGGGTCGGCTACGACCCGGTCTACGGCGCCCGGCCGTTGAAGCGCGCGGTCCAGAAATATCTCCAGGACCCGCTCGCCGACGCGATCCTGCGCGGGCAGATCAAGGACGGCCGGACGGTCAAGGTCGACGAAGGCGACGGAGCGCTCACGCTGATGTAGCGACGTCATCCCGGCTAGAGTCGGGACCCGTGAACATTGCGGTCGCCGGCCTGGGCAACCCATATTCATGGATCGGACAGTTACAGGGGACGGTTACGGGTCACGGTTCCCATTCGCACGCGTGGGTGAGGGGCCTTACCGGCAAGAGGCCGGTGGGGCGCATCCCCGCCGATCCATTTGCTGGCGGGTGACGTCGGCGTTCACCTCCTCGCGATATTCCTCACGCTCGCGCATTGTCATGCAGCGCCGCACCCGATCGAGGCGGCTGCCGGTCGCGATATGAACCGTGCAGATCTTCTTCTCGGCGCGGTTCTTGGAGTCGCCCGCGGGCTGCTGGCCGCTCACCGCGATCGGAATGGCGACCACCGCGATCGCGGCCATCAATGCGCGAATGGACATGGCGTCCCTCCTTCCTGCCGCCTCTGCGCCGCGGCCCGGCGAAAGCTGGATAATATATCGAAACGGTTGAGCCGCAAAGAGATAGTCTGGCGCCCTTCCGCTCAGCGCGCCACCTTCATCATCGCCCAGCCGTACGCCGCGGCCGAGCCGTGCCATGTTAAGTGGTCATACGCCCACGGGTAACTGCCCCCATTCACCGCGGCGCGGCGATGTCGAGGGCGATCATGCCGTGTAGCCCATCCGTTCCGCCCAGGGCGCGAGGATCGGCAGCACCGGCGCGAGCTGCTCGCGGTAGCGCTCCCAGCGGCCGGCCGCACGCCGGTAGATCGGCTCGCCGACCTGCGCGTAGCTCGCGGTGCGGATATAATCGCGCTTGCCCGCGCTCGCTTCATTGTCGAGCACCGCGGGATCCCAGGGCAGGCCGAGATATCCGAGCAGCGCCTTCATCTCGCCTTCGAGGTCCTCGACCATGCGCTCGTAGCGGATCGTGTGGACGTCGAGTGGAAGCAATTCCCTGGCCCACGTCCAGGCGTCGAGGACCGCATCGTAGAGCCGCGCCGCCTCGTCCAGATCGGCAAAGGCCAGCATCGCGTGGCCCAGGCGGAAGTTGGACATGAAGCAGCTCAGCACGGCGTCGCACGGATGGCGCTCGACGAAGACCAGCTTCGCGTCCGGGAAGAGGCGGTGGATGAGCGGCATCCGGGCCATGTGGAGCGGGTATTTGTCGATCACCCTCTGGCCGGGCCGCGGTGGCGAGATCCTGTCCAGCGCCTCGAAATAGAGAGCGCGCAGGGAAGCGGCTTGTGCCGAGTCGAGCGCGGCGAGCCGCTCTTCGCCGCCCAGCGCCTGCTCGACCTCTTCGAGCATCGGCATCTCCTCGAGGACATGCAAATCGGGCAGGTTCATCAGCAGCGTGTCGAGCAGGGTCGTGCCCGACCGGGGAAAGCCGACGATGAAGATCGGCGCGGGCGGCCCGGGACCGGCCTCGACGCTGCTCCATGCCGCGACCCGCTCGGGCGTGAGCAAAGCGGCGCGCGCGGCGACCTCGCTGCGGTAGCTTGGCCCCGGGGCGCCCGGCCGGGCGGCGAGCGCGGCGCGGTTCATCTCGGTGAAGGCGGCAAAGGCGCGCGGCGCGTCGCCGAGGCGATCGTGGATTTCCCCGAGCAATTGCGCGCGGCGAACCGGGCTGATCGAGGGGGGACTCGCCTCCGCCAGCTTCAGGGCTTCGGCGAAGCGGCCCTGGCGGCGCAGCGTCCAGGCCTTGAGGAAGCCGATCTCGGCTCCCCTCAGCCCCTTCCCCTCGGCCTCGTCGACGAGCGCGGCGAGATCGTCGATCCGGTTTTGCGTCTCGAGCAGGATGCCAAGCTCGACATGAGCGGCGACGAAGTCAGGGCGGAGCCGGATCGCCTCCCTGTAGGCGCGCTCCGCCGCCTCGAAATCCTGCGCGCCCGCCTCGGCGATGCCGAGCTCGACCTGGACCTCGGCACTGTCGCCGCCCACGCGCGCCGCCGCGCGCATCACCGCCTGGCGAATCTCGACCCGCTCCGCATCGCCGAGCACGTTCGACAGATTGAATACCATCTCGACCACGTCCGGCCTGAGCCCGATCGCCTGCTGGAAGGCGGCGATCGCGGCGTCGGTCTCGCCCATCGCGGCACGGACATTGCCGAGATTGTTGAAGCTCTCCCAATCCGCCGGAAAGGCCGCGACCTGGGCATCGTAGGCGGCGGCGGACTCGGCGAGCCGGCCCTGCCGATGATAGACATAGGCGGCGATGCGCAGCAGGCGCGGATCGTCGCCGCCGGCCGCGCAGACCGCGCCGGCTTCGTCGAGATCGCCGGTCGCGAGCAAAGCGGTCGCGAGGTTTAGGCGCGTCGGGATATCGCCGGGCGCGGCGTCGAGCACGCGCCGGAAATGCGGGATCGCCGCTTGCGGGTCGCCCGATTGCGCCGCGACCAGGCCGGCGAACGCGCCGAGTTCGGCATTGTCCGGCTCGGATTCCAAGGCCGCTTCGGCGGCCGCCCGAGCGCCGGCGAGGTCGCCGCGACGATAGAGGCCGAGGGCGGGAATCAAGTTTTCGGGGGGCTGCGCCATGGAAATCTCAAACTGGCCGGGCGACATCGAACGCGACCGTCAGCCGCTCTCCCGCCTCGAAGGGAATCGTCCCGTGCCACATGGTAGAGGGAAAGAGAACCAGCCGGCCGGGCCTGGGCTGCACGAGGCGGGTCGGCGGCAGGTCGATGCCGAGCTCGGCTTGCGGCTGACCGATCGCCAGCCAACCTTCGTGCCCGGCGCCCGTCGGCGGTAGCGACACGTAGAGAGCCGAGCTGATCCAGCCGGCGGGATGGACATGGTTGGCATGGAAGCCCGCGCCTTGCAGCCGCACCGACCAGGAGCCCGAAAAGCGGACCGGCGCGCGCCTGGCGATCAAAGTCGGGTGGTCCGGCTCGGGCGCGGGGAGCTGGGCGATGTGGCGCTCGACCGCGGCGACGACCGCGGCCCGGAGCGCGCGGATTTCCGGCTCGATCCGGGCGAAGAGCGGCCCGTCCGTCTGAGTGCCGCCGCGCACCGACTGTTCGAGCGGCTGCGCGGTCGCGATGTGGAGCGCGCGGAGCCGGTCGGCGAGCGCGTTCAGCGGCGGCAGGCGATCGGTAAGGTCATAGATTCCGACGAGGCGTTCATCGCCTTCGAGCCACTGCCAGCGCGGGTCGCCGAGCAGCCGCCAGGCGACCGACAGATAGGGCCAGACGGGCGTGCCCTCCTTGGTCCCGCTGATCGGCTCGGCCAGCGCCGCGGCCTGCTCCGGGCGGCCCGAGCGGAGCAAATGCCGGATATGCCGCACCGCCATGGCGACCTGCTTGGGCGGTCCGAGCCGGGCGAAGAGCCGGTCTGCCTTCGCGGTTTCCCCTTTTTCCGCGGCGCAGGCCGCGTCGAACGCGTCGAACGCCTCGTGCGGCCCCGCCGCGGCCCGGCCCCGCGCGACCGCGGCGAGCGCTTCGTCATATGAGGCGGCATGCATCAGGGTCTCGATCATCCCGCTCCACAGGCGGATATCGCGCGGCGCCGTCTCGAGCGCGCGCTCGAAGCTCGACGTGAAATGCCGGCCTTCGCCGCGCAGCCAGCGCAGGCGGGCGGCCAGCGCGTGACCCTCCAGCCAGCCGGGATGCTCGTGCAATAGCCGGTCGAGCGCGGCGATCGAATCGTCCAGCCTGCCCTCGGCGAAGAGGGCCGCCAACGCGCCCAGGATGACCGCGCCATCGTTCGGAGCGAGCCGGCGCGCGCGCTCGAACAGGTCGATCGCCGGAAGTCCGGCCTCCAGCGCCGCGCGCGCGCGGGTATGGGCGATGAGCGCGTCGGCGGGCGCCAGCGCCGCCGCTTTGTCCAAGGCCTTAAGGGCCGGCTCCAGGTCTTCCAGATTGCGATAGGCGAGGCCGAGCAATTGCCATAGCCGCGCATCGGCGGGGTGCTGTGCCACCCCCGCCTCGAGCAGCGGCAGCGCTTCGGCCTCGAGGCCGTTCCTGACCGCCGTCGCTCCGGCCTTGAACACCGAATCGGCATGTCCCGGATCCGCGGCCCGCAGCCTGGCGCCCTCGGATGTCACAGCCCCTCCATCGGATCGGCCGCGTCGGTGGCCGCCATCACTGCCCGCACGGCCGCCCGTTCGCCCGGGGAAAGGTCCGGATGCCAGGTGTCGACGATCAGGAGGACGCGCAGCGTGTCGCTCGGATTGGCCGCCTCGTGCTCGATCGTGTCGTCGAAGACCCAGGCCTTGCCCACCTCCCACTCGCGCCGCTCGTCGCCGACCCGGAACCAGCAGCCCGGCGGCACGATCAGCGGCAGGTGGCAGACCAGCCGCGTGTTGGCGACGCCTGTATGCGGCGGGATATGGGTGCCGGGAGCGAGCAGCGAGAACATCGCATTGGGCCCGCGCCGCGGGATGTCCGGCTGGTCGAGGCCGTCGAGAAGCGCCATCGTCGCCGGGCAGTGACGGGCGTTGGCGTCGATCGTGACTCCGTTCTGGACGAGGTGGATCGCGCTCCACGCCCGGTCGCGGTTGAGCGCCGCCCATTGCCGCAGCGGCTGGTCGTCGGTATATTGGATATAGGGAACCAGCTGCGCGTGCTCGGCCGCCGTCACGCGCTCGAAATCCTCCGTGATCGCCGCGGCCGCGGCCTCCAGCGCGTCGAGCCAGGCGAACGCGTCGCGGTCGTGAAACTCCCGTTCCCGAAGGCCGGGATAATGGAAATGGGTCGGCTCGGAATGATAGGGGCGGGTCTTGCGAAGGACATTGGTCCGGAAGCGCGCGACGCGGCGCCGCTCCGCTTCCGAAAGCCCCTCCTCGACGGCCGTCGCGGCGCTTGCGAGCCGCGCCGCCGACGCGGCGACATGGGCCTCGTGGCGCTCGCTCGCGTGGGCCGCCATCGACGCCAGATGCGGCGGAATGTCGTCCGGGGCCTGGGCCAGCGCGTAACCGTAGATCTCGCCGGCTTCCTCCTCTTTGCCCAGTCTTTCCAGGAGGCTGGCCTTGAGAAGCAGCGGCATGAATCCGAGCGGCTCGATCCTGAGCGCGCCGGATACCGCGGCCAGGGCGGCCGGAAGATCGCCCAAGGCGCGGCACATCGCGGCCAGCTTCAGCCACAATTCGCTGCGCTCCGGATCGGCGCGGGTCGCCTGTTCCAGCAGCTTGCGGGCCGCAGCGGCGTCGCCCCGGCCGGCGGCGCGGTCGGCTTCCGCCTCGAGCGCGGGGGCGGGGTTCGTCTGGTCGGCGGCCTGGTCCATGGCCACACTGTCTAGCCTGCCTGCCCGCCAAAAGAAAACGGCGGGCCGAAGCCCGCCGTCTGAGTTTCGAGTCTTTCCCTCGGGCTTAGAAGTCGAGGGTCACGCCGGCGAAGATGTAGCGGCCGAGCGCGTCGTAGACCTGCGTATAGGCGTTGCCGTTGCAGATGCCGGCCGGGCAGGCCTGGGCACCGATGATCGGCGGATCCCGGTCGAGGAGGTTGTTGACGCCCAGGCGGAACGCATAATGGTCGCCGATCCGCGCGGTCAGCGTCAGATCGATATAGCTCTGCGAAGGAATGCGCAGATTGGCCGGCTGGGTCGCCCCCGACAGGGTCGGGTTGGTGCTCGACGTGTCCTGGGCGACGCCGCTGAAATAGCGCCAGCGGCCCGTGAGCCCAAGCCCGTCCGGGAGGTTCCAGTTCAGCCGCAGGGTGTGGCGCCATTCCGGATTGGGCGTGCCGCACTGGTTGCCATAGAAGCCCACGCAGTCGTAGGGCGCGGATACGCCGTTGTCGGTGACCAGCTCGTCGAGCCATGTGCCCACGAAGCTGAAGCCCAGGCCGCCCAGCGACGTTCCGAGATCCAGGCTGTAGCTCGCCTGAACGTCGATGCCCCGGGTGCTGAGGCTGCCGATATTGGTGGTAAGATCGACGATGAAGCCGTTGTTCGTGCGCCAGAGCGTTCCGAACTGATCGCGGTTGATGGCGCCGCAGAAGGTCGGATCCGCGGTGTCGATGCAGGTCGTGAGGATCGTGTCCTGCCCGATCTGGGTGATCGTGTTGGCGATCTCGATGTCGAAGAAATCGACCGTCAAGGCGAACCGCGGGAGGAACCTCGGCTGGATCACGACGCCCAATGTGATGGTATCGGCCACTTCGGGGCTGAGGTTCGGGTTGCCGCCGATCAGGCCGTTATACTGCTCGGCCGGGTTGAGGGCGATGTTGCCGTACTGGGCGGGGGTGACCCCGGTCAGCGCGCACTCCCCCGCCGTGGCGGTCGGCGGCGGCGTCGCCGTGGTCGGATCGAAGTCGCCGGCGCACGGATCGATGCTTCCGTTCAGGGCGACGCGCTGGGTCGCGAACAGGTCCTGAATGTTCGGCGCGCGCACCGCCCGGTTGTAGGTGGCGCGGAAGCGGATATCCCGGATCGGGGCGAAGAAGCCGCCGAGCTTGTAGGTGTCGGTCGAGAAGCTCCGGGCGCCGACGCCGTAATCCGAATAGCGATAGCCGGCTTCCAACGAGAGCTCGTGGATGAAATTATCCTCGACGATCGGGATGCGGACCTCCCCGAAGGCCTCGCGGACGTCGTACTGGCCCGCGATCGGGAGCGTCGGCGCGCCTTGGCCGGCGAGATCGCCGGTCTGGAAGGCGACGTCGGTATTCAGCTCGAGCTTCTCCTTGCGATATTCGATGCCGAAGGCGAGGCCGATGCCGGAGCTCGCCCACGGAAACTGCATGCCCCAGCCGCCGAGATTGCCGGTTATCGAGGCGTTGGCCACCGTCTGCTCGGTGAAGCCGCGCTGGAAGCCCGGCGTCTGCAGATAGGCGACCGAGGCAGGAGTTACCTGGCCGGTCGCGAAGATGTCCCAGGGCACGCAGTTCGGATCGGTGCCGTCGAGGACCGAGCGGCAGACCGGATCGACGCCCGGCGTGTTCGGATTGTCGACGATGTCGATCGCCCGGGTGAGCCGGGTTACCGAGAAGTCGTTGAGATAGGTCTCGGCGAAATTGACCCGCCCGAACTGGTAGTAAATGTCGTAGGACCAGACGTCGCTCAGGTCGCCGCGCATGCCGGCGACGGCGCGGAACGAAGTGTGCTGCAGCGTGTCCTGGCGTCCGCCGCCCTCGACGTTGCGGCGCAGGATCTGGGCGTTGCCGCGGAAATAGGGATTGCCGTTGGTATCGAAGAATACCGTCGGCGCCGAGCCCGCGAAGAACTCATTGACCGGAGTGGCGGGATTGTCCGCCACGGGCGGCGCGAAGCCGGTCAGATTGGTCGGGGCGCAGACGATGGCGCGTTGCTGCGCGGAGAGCAAAGGGTTGTCGCAGTTGACGGTGAGGGTGGCGCCGAAATTGCCCGACGGAGCGATCTGAGCGATCGTCCGGTCGTCCATGAACATGAACTCCATGTACGGCTTCAGCGCCGGGCTGATCTCGTAATGGGCGAAGACGCCGCCGACATAACGCTCGTCGGGACGCTGATAGTGGTTGAGCGGACCGAAATTGTAGGGCGTGAAGCTGGGGATGAAGGTCCGGTTCGGGCCGATCTGCAGGGTCTGGGTGTTCGTGAACAGGGTGCCGTTCGCGGACGTGGCGGACCCTCCGCAGGTGAAATCGGTGACTCCGCCGGCGCCCGGGCCCGCGGCGACGGCCGCCGTGGTCCGCGCGGTCAGCGCGCAGTTGCTGTAGTCGCGCGTGGCCTGCAGCACGGCCTCGATGTCGCGATAGCCGATATAGGCCGTGACGTGGCCGCGGCCGTCATCGAATCCGGCGCCCATCATGAGCGTGAAATCGGCCGCGCCGCCATTGGCATTGTTGCCGGTCGGGTAGCCGAACCCGCGGGCCTCGAGCGCCGCGATGATCGGAGCCCTGGCGCCGTTCTCGTGCTGGTAGAAGCTGTACTGGGCGTCCATGCGGACGCCTTCGAAATTGGTGTCCATGATGAAGTTGACGACGCCGCCGACCGCGTCCGCGCCGTAGACCGACGAGGCGCCGCCGGTCAGCACGTCGACGCGCGAGATCAGCGCGGCCGGAATGGCGTTGATGTCGGAAGCCGACGAGAACGGATCGCCCGGGAGCAGGCGGCGGCCGTTGATCAGGACCAGGGTGCGCTCGGAGCCGAGGCCGCGCAGGTTGAGGGTGGCGGTGCCCGACGCGCCGTTGGCGATCGTGCTGCTCTGCCCGGCGAACACCTGCGGCAGCGAGTTGATCAGGTCTTCCGCGCGGGTCGTGCCGGTGACCCGGACTTCCTGGCTGTTGACGACCGTGACCGGGCTGGTCGAGGTGAGATTCGGCTGGGGAATGCGTGATCCGGTGACGACGATCGGCTCATCGTCCGGCTGAGTCGCTTCGACCGGGCCGGTTTGGGGGACATTGTCCTGGGCGAAAGCCGGCGTGGCAATGCCGACCGCTCCACAAAAGATCGTGGTCGTCAGCAAATTGCGCAAAAACTGAGTCTTGTACCTCATGTCCGTCCCCTTAGATCGGCCGCAGCCGTGAGTCGTGCACCGGCGTTACCGCTGGTGGAACGGATGGCATGTACGGGATGAAACGAAACCGACGCAATTGGCGGCGCTTGAATTAGGACCCATTTTCGCGGTGCGTGGCAAAATTGCCACAATCGACCGGCGCCGGGACCGGACTTGCGCAAAGTTCCGGCGGCCCGCAATATCGCGGCGTCGAAATCATTCCGGAATGGACGCCCCGATGATCCGCAAGCTTTCATTGTTCGCCGCGCTGCTGCTCAACCTGGCCGCCGCCGCCCACGCCCAGCGCCCGGACCCGGGCGGCGGGCAGCAGCGGCCCGAGCTGTTCGAGGCGCTGGTCCGGTGCCGCGCGGTCGCCGAGGATGGGGCGCGGCTGCGCTGCTTCGACGCCGCGGCCGCCGCGCTCGAGCAGGCCGCGGCGCGGCGCGACGTCGTCGTCGTCGACCGCGCCCAGATCCGCGAAAGCAGGCGGCGGCTGTTCGGCCTCACCCTTCCCCGCCTCCCGGTGTTCGGCGGCGGCAGCGACCGCGAGGAAGAGGAGGAAGAGGTTCGCACCCTCGAAGGCGTGATCGCCTCCGCCCGGCAGAACGATCTGGGCCAATGGCACATCCGGCTTCACGAGGGCGGCCTGTGGGTGCAGACCGACAACAACCAGCTGGCACTGATGCCGCGCGCGGGCCAGAACGTGGTGATCAACCGCGGCGCGCTGGGATCCTATATGATGCGGGTGAACCGCCAGCCCGGCATCCGCGTCCGCCGCCAGAATTAGCGAACGGCGACCGCCGAGGCGGGATCGACCCGCGCGCCGTTCCAGACCAGGCTCCAGTGGAGATGCGGGCCGGTGGCGCGCCCGGTCGCGCCGACGACGCCGATCGGCTCGCCTTGGCGCACCGCCTGCCCCGGCCGGACCGAGGCGCGCGAGAGGTGGAGGAAGGCGCTGCTCAGGCCCATGCCGTGATCGAGGATGACGAGGTTGCCTTCGAGGCTGAAGCCGGGCGGCGGCGCCAGGGTTACGATGCCGTCGGCGGGCGCGACCACCGGGGCTCCGCCGCCGGCGGCGATGTCGACGCCGCTGTGGAAGGCGGCGCGCACCCCGCCGCGATAGACGCGCTGGGCGCCGAACGACCCGCTCACCCGGCCGCGCGCCGGCCAGACGAGGCGCTGCGCCCAGCCCATGCTCGCCGAGCCGCGGGCGCGCGCCGCGCCGATCCGCTGGAGCTCGGTTTCGCGCAGCCGCCGATATTCGGGGGTCGGGGCGCCCGAGGGCCGCGCCATGTTGATGTGCTGGATCCGCCAGGCGCGCGGCGCCACCGCCAGCGCCTGGCTGAGCTCGCGCCCGTCGGCAAGCCGGGCGGTGAGGAGCGCCGTCGGACCCGCGTCCCGATCGAAGCCGAGCAGGAACCGGCCATCGCCCGCCAGCGGCACGTCGCGCCCGTCGAGCGTCAGCGCCACAACGCCCGGCGCCGCGGCGCCGCGGACGAGAGCGCCCTGAATTGGCCGGCCGTCGAGACTCAATGGCGGAGCATCGGCCGCCGCGGCCGCGGCGAAGGCGATAAGGGAAAGCAGAACCATCAGCCCACCGCCCGGACCGCGGCCCGCTCCGCCTCGGTCAGCAACGGGTTCCAGACGTCCAGAATGAAGATCGCCCGCGGCCGGTCGCTGTCGTTCCAGGCTTCGTGCTCGATCGTGTCGTCGAACGCCCAGGCCCTGCCCTCCTCGAAGGTCCGCGTTTCCGAGCCCACCCGAAAGCCGCACCCCTCCGGGACGACGAGGGGGAGGTGAACCGTGGTTCGCACATTGTCCGACCCGGTATGGGGCGGAATCCGCGTATGCGGCTCCAGGATCGAGAACATCGCCGTCGGCCCCTTGCCGGGGAGATCGAGCAGAGGCAGCATGTCCAGCAGGGCGGCGGTCGCGGGGCAGCGCGCGATATTCTCGCCCCGCCTCACCCCGTCCTCCCAGAAGAACCAGGCGCTCCAGCGCCGCGAATGATTGAGCTCGGCCCATTGATTGACCGGCTGGGTCGCCTCGAAGGCGACATAGGGGCGGAATCCGCAATCGCCTTGCGCCAGCAGGGCGAGCAGCTCCTGCCGAATGACGTCCGTATTCGCTTCGAGCTGCGCGAACCACGGAAAATGCTCGCGGGGAAAGAATTCAAGCGCGGGCAGATAGGGGAAATGACCGTTGATCGGCTGCTGCACATAGACCTTGCGGCGGCCGGTGCGCTGCTCGGCATAGGCTTGGGCGCGGTGAAAGTCCGCTTCGGGATAAGCGGCATGGACCGAAGCGAGCGGCCCCTCCAAGGCGGCGGCGCACCGTTCGTCGTCGGCCTGGACCAGCCCCAGCCCAAAGGCGAGTGCGCGGCGGGCGGGCTCGGGAAGGCTGTCGGCGCGCGGGCCGGTGGCGATGATCGCGCGATACATGGCCAGCGATTCCGCCGGACGCCCGAGCCGCTCCAGAAGCTCCGCCTTCGTCAGAATGGCGGGAACGTAATAGGGATCGGCCGCCAAAGCGCGATCGAGGCTGTTCATGCCGCCTTCGAGATCGCCGGCCATCTCGAAGGCCTGGAAGAGATTGAACCAGATCGCCGTCGAGCCGGGCTCGGCGGCCGCGGCGCGCTCGAAATAGCGGATCGCGCTTTGGCCGTCGCCGGCACCCAATGCGATCAGGCCCAGCGAATTGAGCGCGCCGGCGTGCCCCGGCTGCTTCTCGATCATCGTCTGAAGGAACTGTTTCGCCGCCTCTTGCCGGCCCTGGTGCCAGGCCTCGGCGGCGCGGGCGAGCAAGTCCGATTCCCCAATGCCCGCCATGACGAGGATCAGCCCTTCTCTTCCGCCTCGAGCGAGGCGCCGGCCGAGACATAGGCCTCCTGCCGCTCGACGCTCCAATATCGAAGCTCGGCGAGCGCGATCGGCCGGCGCGTGACCGCGCACAGGACATGGTCGCCATGGGAAAGCACGCGGAAGGTGCCGGGAAGATAATGGAGCCTGGCGAGCCGGCCCTTGTTCGTCATCAGCATGGACATATCCGTTAGAGCAATTTCGGCTCGTCCGCTTTGCCTTTTTGATAGGGCGCGCGCTTCGGCCGCTCAACCGCCGCATCGACGCTGCCGTCGCCGAAATGGAGCCGGAGCAGGCGCGCCTCGTTCGCCGCCGCCGCATTGGTGAGAGTCCTTCCGTCGCGGGTCGCGACACGCGCATAGCCGCGCTCGAGCGGCCTTTCGGGATGGGCCAGCTGGGCCACCCGCCAAAGCGCGTTCAGACGCTCCCTGGCGCGATCGTGCGCCGACCTGAGCAGCCCGGGGCGAAGCGCTCCGCCCGCCCGTCCCAGCTCGCCGCGCGCCCGGTCGAGCCGGCCCCTGAGGCCGCGCGGGAGGCGCTCGGCGAGCTCGTCGAGCTTCTGCCGCTGCGGCGCGAGCAGGGCCTCGCGCTCCGGCCAGTGGCGCAGCAGCGCCTGCAGTTGCTCGCCGCCCCGATCCGCCGTCCGCCGCGCGCAGCGCTCGGCCCGCGCCCCCAGATCGCGCACCTGGCCGAGCAGCTCGGCTCGCACCGGAACCGCCATTTCGGCCGCCGCGCTGGGGGTCGGCGCTCGAACGTCGGCGGCGAAGTCGCAAAGGCTGGTGTCGGTCTCGTGGCCGACCGCCGAGATGATCGGGATCGCCGAGGCCGCCACCGCGCGCACCACGATTTCCTCGTTGAACGCCCACAAATCCTCGATCGAGCCGCCGCCGCGCGCGACGATCAGCAGGTCCGGCCGCACGTCCAGCGCGTTGAAGCCGGCGACCGCGGCGGCGATCTTCCCGGCCGCGCCCTCGCCCTGGACCGGGACCGGCCACAGGACGACATGGGTCGGAAAGCGGTCTTCGAGCCGGTGGATGATGTCGCGGATCACGGCGCCTGTGGCCGAGCTCACGACGCCGATCAGCCGCGGCGCGAACGGCAGCTTCTTCTTGCGGTCCTCGTCGAACAGCCCCTCGGCGGCCAGCGCCCGGCGGCGCTTGTCGAGCAGGGCCATGAGCGCCCCCTGGCCGGCCAGCTCGAGCCGCTCGACCACGATCTGGTAGCGCGAGCGGGCCGGATAGATGGTCAGCTTGCCGGTTGCGATCACCTCGATCCCGTCTTCCGGCTCGAACCGGATCGCGGCCGCGGCCCCGCGCCAGATCACCGCGTCGATGCAGGCCGAATCGTCCTTCAGCGTGAAGTAGCAATGGCCCGAAGCGACCCGCTTGAAGCCTGAAATCTCGCCGCGCACGCGGACATGGTCGAACGCGCCCTCGACCGCCCGCTTGAGCGCGCTCGACAATTCGGAGACCGACAAAGCCGGCGCGTTGTCGCCCGGCGTCTCGATTGCTAGGAGCGCGGGGTCGCTTGGGGAATCGTCGCTCATGAACGTGTTGCTCGTAGGATCAGGCGGGCGCGAACATGCCCTCGCCTGGAAGCTCGCGCAATCGCCGCTTCTGGGCAAGCTTTATGCGGCGCCCGGCAATCCGGGCATCGCCGGGCAGGCTGAACTGGTCGTTCTCGATCCGGCCGATCACCGCGCCGTGATCGATTTCTGCCGCCGCCGAGCGATCGGCCTGGTCGTGATCGGCCCCGAAGCGCCACTGGTCGACGGGCTCGCCGACAATCTGCGCGCGATGGACATCCTCGTCTTCGGGCCCAACAAGGCCCCCGCCCAGCTCGAAGGCTCGAAGGGCTTCACCAAGGATTTGTGCGCGCGGCACGCCATCCCCACGGCGCGCTACGCCCGCGCTTCCGACAGGCTGGCGGCCGAGGCGGCGCTCGGCGATTTCGGCCTGCCGGTGGTGATCAAGGCCGACGGGCTCGCCGCGGGCAAGGGCGTGATCATCGCCGAGACGGACGAGGAGGCGCAAGCCGGTCTGGACGCGATGTTCGACGGCCGGTTCGGCGGCGCCGGAGAGGCTTTGGTGATCGAGGAGTATATGACCGGCGAGGAGGTGAGCTTCTTCGCCCTGGTCGATGGCGAGACCGTGGTCCCTTTCGGTTCGGCCCAGGACCATAAGCGGGTCGGCGAGGGCGACACCGGCCCCAATACCGGCGGGATGGGGGCCTACAGCCCGGCCTCGATCTTCACCAGGGCGCTCGAGCGGCGCGCGATGGGGGAGATCGTCCGCCCGACCGCCACGGCGTTGGCAGAGGCCGGCACGCCTTTTTCGGGCATCCTCTACGCCGGGCTGATGCTGACCAAAGAGGGGCCGAAGCTGGTCGAATATAATGTCCGCTTCGGCGACCCCGAATGCCAGGCGCTGATGCCGCGCCTCGAAAGCGACCTGCTGGCGTTGATGCTCGCCACCGCGAAGGGGGAGCTGGCCGAGGCCAGGCCCCCCAAATTCTCGAAGGAGGCGGCGCTCGTCGTCGTCATGGCCGCGCGGGGCTATCCGGGCCCGCCGGAAAAGGGCGGCGCGATCGCCGGGCTCGACCAGCCTGGCGCCGAAATCTTTCATGCCGGCACCGCGCGCAAGGGGAGCAAGCTGGTCGCCGACGGCGGGCGCGTGCTGGGCGTCGCCGCGCTCGGCAAGGATGTCGCCGAGGCGCGGCGCGCCGCCTATCGCGCGGTCGATGCGATCGACTTCCCGACCGGCTTTTGCCGCCGCGACATCGGCTGGCGCGAAATCGCCCGCCGAAAGGGCTGACGCGCACGCGCGGAATCGCTAAAGCCGGAGTCATGTCGCGTTTCGTCAAATTCCTGATCGGCCTCGCTGCCGCTTTGCTGGCGGGGTGGATCGGCCATGGGCCGCTCGGCCAGGGCGGCGCCTTCGTCGACGGGCTCGACGCGCAGGCCAAAGCGGTGATCAAGCAGGCCGAGCTTCCCGCCGTCCAGGTCCGCTTCAGCCGCGATCCGCTGCGGCGCGAGGCGATCCTGTCGGGCCGGGCCGACGATTTCCAGCGCGAGGGTATGGGCCAGTTTCCCGGCCTCAACGACCGCATCCGCGCGATTCCGGGCGTGTCCGGCGTGCGCTGGGAGGGCGAGTGAGATGCCGCTGCTCGCCGAGACCCTGTTCCTGATCTTTCTGGCCTATCTGATCGGAATCGGCCTGGGCCGGCTTTTCTTCGGGCGGAAGAAGAAAACTTCCTTCCTGGGCGAGGGGTGACCTCATGCTGGCGCTGATCCAGTTCAACCTCGTCCCGCTGGCGCTGGCCTTGCTGATCGGCATCGCCACCGGCGGCTGGATGTTCCGCCGCGCCTCGACCCCAATCAAAGCCGAGGGCGCGGACTCGTCATGACCACCAATGCGATCCTGATCGTCGTCGCGATCCTCGCCGTCTTGGCGCTCACCTTCCTCGCTTTGCGCGCTCGCCGCGGCCCGCCCAGGCTGGAGCGCAGACCCGAAGGCGAGAGCCCTTATGTCGCGAGCACGGAGCGGCCCTATATGAAGCCGCCGGCGGCGGAAGGCGCGGGAGTCGCCGACGAGGTGGCGGCGGCGACCAGGGACGTTGCCGGCGAAGTGCTCGGCATCGCCGCGCGGCCGGCTTCGTCGGTCCCGGCGGACGATCTCTCCCGCCTCAAGGGCGTCGGCCCCAAATTCGTCGCGCGCCTCCATGAGCTCGGCATCACCCGCTACGACCAGCTCGCCGGCCTGAACGCCAACGAAGCCGCCCATCTCGACGAGCGGATGGGGCCGTTCCAGGGCCGCCTCGCGCGCGACCGCGTGATCGAGCAGGCCGCCTATCTCGCCCGCCGCGATATCGACGGCTTCGAGGAGAGGTTCGGCAAGCTGGGCTAGCTCCCCCTCACGTCATTCCGGCGAAAGCCGGAATCTCACTGCCTTTCGGCGCTGGTGAAGAACAAGGGAGATTCCAGCTTTCGCTGGAATGACGACGGCGGCTCAGGCCCTTCTCCCCTGCTTGATCTCCGACGCCAGAAGCTTGTCGATCTTGCGGCCGTCCATGTCGGAAATCTCGAAACGCCAGCCGCGATAGGTGAAGCGGTCGCCGACTTCGGGGATGCGCTTGAGCACCGACAGAGCGAAGCCGGCCGCGGTTCCGTAATCGCGGTCGTCGGGCAATTTGAAGCAGAGCACGTCCGCCATCGCATCGGCCGAGAGCGAGCCCGATACCCACCAGCTGCCGTCGTCGCGCTCGACCAACGGCGGATCGGCATCGAAATCGGCGGAGGAGAGGAACTTGCCGGTGAGCGCGGTGAGCAGATTGCCGGGCGTCACCAGCCCTTCGAAATGGCCGTATTCGTCGTGGACGAAGGCCATCGGCACTTCCGAATCGCGAAGCACCGTCATCGCGTCCATCGCATCGATCTGATCGGGGACGATCGGCGCCGGCTTCATCAGCGCGCGCAGGTCGATCTCCCTGCCCTCGATCAAACAGCCGACGACATCGCGCGCCTGGACGACGCCGATTAGCCGGTCGACCGAGCCCTCCGCGACCGGGATCCGGTTGTGCGAGGCCTCTATGAGCTTTTGGCGAATCGTCTCCGGATCGGCGTCGACGTCGATCCAGTCGACCTCGGTGCGCGGAGTCATCACCTCGCGGGTCGGCCGGTCGGCGAGCCGGACCACCGAGGAAATGAGCGCCCGCTCGGCCTCCTCGAGCACGCCGGCGGTCGCCGCCTCGGCGACGACGAGATGGAGGTCCTCGGCGGTCACCTGGTCCTGCGATTCGCGATTGAGGCGGAGCAGGCGAAAGATGACGGCGCTCGTCTTGTCGAGCAGCCAGCCGACCGGCGCGGTCGCGCGCGACAGCCAGCGCATCGGCAGCGCGACCAGCACCGCGATCCGCTCCGGAGAGCGCAAGGCGAATTGCTTGGGGACGAGTTCGCCGATCACCAGCGAGGCATAAGTGGTGAGGAGGATGACGAGCGCGAAGCCCAGGGTCTGCGCCGTCTCCGCCCGAATCCCGAGCAGCGCCAGCCTGTCGCCGGTCGGCCCGCCCAGGCTCGCGCCCGAATAGGCGCCGGCGAGGATACCGATCAGGGTGATTCCGATCTGGACGGTCGACAGGAACCGGCCGGGATCGGAAGCGAGGTCGAGCGCGGTCTGGGCTCCCTTGCGGCCGGCGCGCGCCATCGCCTTGAGGCGCGGCTTGCGCGACGAGACGATCGCCAGCTCGGACATGGCGAACAGGCCGTTCAAGGCGACCAGGACGAGGATGATGACCACGTCCAGCCAGGGAAAAGGCGCGAGCGGAAGGGAGGGCGGCATAAGCGTCGGCGCGATCCTAGCCGCTTATACGCCGGTCGGACAATATTTCTTAAAGTCCTCCCCTCGATTTCGAGGGGAGGGGGAGCGAGCATGCGAGGCAGGTCCGGGGGACCTGCCGACCGCGCAGCCCGATGCGAGCATCGGTTGGCGAAGCATGGTGGAGGGGCTTCTTGCGGCATAAGAAGCCCCTCCACCGCTCTTCGAGCGGTCCCCCTCCCCTGCAAATGCAGGGGAGGATTTAGGGCCGCCGTTCCCGGAAAAACGCCCGCAGCATCGCCGCCGCCTCGCCTTCGCCGATCCCCGGATAGATTTCGGGCGCGTGGTGGCAGGTCGGCTGGGCGAACAGGCGCGGGCCGTGGAGGATCGCGCCGCCTTTGGGATCGGCGGCGGCGAAATAGAGGCGCGCGATTCGGGCCAGGGCGATCGCGCCCGCGCACATCGCGCAGGGCTCGAGAGTCACCCACAGGTCGCAGCCGTCGAGCCGGCTTGTTCCCAGCGCCTGCGCGGCGGCGCGGATCGCCACCATCTCGGCATGGGCGGAGGGATCGTTTCCCTCGCGCATCCGGTTGCGCGCGACGCTCAGCACGATGCCGTCGCGGGTCACCACCGCGCCGACCGGCACCTCGCCGCCTTGCGCCGCCGCGGCCGCCTCGTCGAGGGCGAGGCGCATCGGATCGGGAAGCGGGAAAGCCTTTATTGGGCGTTGCCCGAGCCGTTGGTGACGCCGACGCTCGGCACTTCGACCTGGCGGGTCTCGGTCTTCACCACCGGCACCTGGACGTTGGTTGTCGTGGTGCCGACCCTGACGTCCTTGGTCTCGATCGAGACCGAGCCGTCGCTGCCGCGGTTGAGGTTGATGACGCCGGTCCACACCAGGGCCATGCCGATCACGACGACAAAAGCGATGAAAAGAAGGACTGTGCGCATCGGGACGCTCCTCGCCATTTGGACTGTGAGAGGCGTAGATGCCAGATAGCTTGCCTCTCCGCAACGAATCGCGGGAGCCTGGGTAGTGGGTCAGTTTGAAAACGCCGCCGCTCGCCTCGACTCGGCCCGCTCTCGGAACGGCTGAGTCTGTGCCTTTCCGCTCAAGCATTGCTTTGTTGGAAATGATGTGCGAATCGTTCGCACATGGCCGACTCGAAAAGACTGCCGCGCCCCCGCGACTCCAATCAGCTCGCCAAGCTTATCGCCGACATTGCGACGGGCCAAGCCGCCGACTTGGTCACAGATGATGGCCGCGACCTCGCCGCCGTTATGCTTGGCCGACGCGGGGGCCTCAAGGGCGGTCGAGCGCGGGCCGATGCGCTCAGTCCCGCCCGACGCAGGGAAATTGCGCAGAAGGCCGCTGCGGCCCGGTGGTCGAAGAATGACGGCTGAGATCGCGATCCTGAATCGATCTGCAATTGCCCTGGCGGCAGACAGCGCCGTCACCATCAGCGTCCGCGGGCGAAACAAAGTTTATGACACTGCCGAGAAGCTATTCGAATTTTCCCGCTCTCAGCCGATTGCGCTGATGATTTACAACAACGTCGAATTCGTCGGCGTGCCCCTGGACGTGTTGATTCGGAAATATCGGTCAGCGCATGATGATGTAGAATATGAGACAATGCGGGCCGCCGCTGATAAATTCGTTGAGTACCTGCGGACCTTTGAACACGATGTGTTTGAGGAGGAGAAGCATCTATACCAGATGCTCCTTGGTCGTTTTAGACCGATATTCCGCAGAACTAACGCCGAGATGCGGAGACTCTTCCGGTCTTTTATTAAGACAGTCCAGGAAGGAAGAGCGGAGGCGCCGTCGTCGCCTGATGAGGTTCTAGCCAACTATCTTGATCAGGAGGCCGAAGCCGAGCGCGCGCGTCCGCTGAAAGGATTTCTAACAAAGGTCACTCTTGCTAGTTTCAAGAGCCGCTTCGCCAAGGTGGTAGAGGAGGCGTTTGACGAAATATTCGCAGGTATCGAGAAAACTCCGCTGGCACTTGAGGCCGCCGCAAAATTCGCGTTTCGCGTGATGAAAAGCGACCGGGCGTCGGATGTGCTTACCGGCTTGGTTTTCGGTGGGTTCGGCAAGAAAGATATGTTCCCCACAGTCAGATATCTAGAAATTGATGGGGTCTTTTTTGATCAAATAAAGGTGCTCTCTTCTAGAGAGGTGGACATCGACCGCCAGAAGAAGAGAGCCGAAGTTGTTCCATTTGCCCAAAAGGAAATGGTCGAACGCTTCATGTTCGGACTGGACTCAGAATTAGAACAGGACATCAAGAAATTTGTTAACAATGGCTTTGATGAAATATTAGCCGCCACTACCAAGGAAGGTGGGGAGGTCATCAAGTCATCTGTCAAGGCGAAGGTCAACAGTCGATTTGCGGCTATGATGGATGACCTAAAGGAAACTGCTAGACAGGATCTTTTGGATATCGTATACTTCATGTCTAAGAAAGAGCTTGCAGACATAGCGTATGCTCTTGTGGAATTAACTTCGCAGAAGCGTAGATTTTCTACAGATGAGCAAACTGTAGGCGGCCCAATTGATGTAGCAATTATCACGAAGAGTGAGGGCCTCGTATGGATAAGACGTAAACACTATTTTGGACCCGAAACAAACCAAGCGTACTATTCGCGCGTTTTTGGGCGACCCACCGGAGGGAGCAATGACGGCAAAAAAGCGGATGAGTAACCGAACGCCTGAGAGGGAGGCTGAGGTGACGCACGAGGAAATCTCCTTTGCGTCCCGCCGACGTGACCGTGGGGAAATCGTGGACGCGGCTGTGCGCGGGTTGCGGTGCGATCTGGAGGAGATTCGCAAACTGACACTTAATGCTTGACACTCAAGCATAAGGGTCATTATGAAAGAGCCTATGAACAGGCTCTCAACCGAAGATCGCGCCCGCATCCTCCACATGCTCTGCGAGGGCATGAGCATCCGCGCGATCACCCGCACCACCGGCGCGAGCAAGAACACCGTCGCCAAGCTCCTGATCGACGCGGGCAAGGCTTGTGCCGCCTATCACGATGCCAACGTTCGGAACGTGAAGGCGTCTCGCGTTCAGGTCGACGAGATTTGGAGCTTCACCTATGCCAAGCAGCGCACCGTCGCGACTGTCAAGGCTGCGCCGGAAGGGGCTGGCGACACGTGGACGTGGACCGCGCTCGATGCCGACTCCAAGCTGATCGTCTCCTATCTCGTTGGCGGTCGCGACGCCGAATATGCCATGTGGTTCATGGACGATCTGGCGGCTCGGCTCGCCAACCGCGTCCAACTCACCAGCGACGGCCACCGCGCCTATCTGGAAGCCGTAGAAGGTGCGTTCGGGGCGGACGTGAACTATGCGCAGCTCATCAAGCTGTACGGCGCCACCATCGCAGCGCCAGGCCGCTACAGCCCCGCCGCCTGCATCGGCTCACAAAAGCGCCGCGTCGAGGGCAACCCGGACGCCGATCACGTTTCGACCAGCTATGTTGAGCGCGCCAATCTCACCATGCGGATGCACATGCGGCGCTTCACCCGGCTGACCAACGCATTCTCCAAAAAGGTCGAGAACCACGCCCACGCGGTCGCGCTGCACATGATGTATTACAACTTCGTCCGCATCCATAAAACGCTTCGCGTCACCCCGGCGATGGCCGCTGGGGTCTCGGATCGGCTTTGGGAGATTGGCGACATCGTGAAGCTGGTCGAGAACGCCGAGACGGCCCCGAAGCCGCGCGGGCCTTACAGGAGGCGGCAAGTCTGATATCATCACCCAAGAAAGAGAGGGATGATGAGGCGTTATTTTGCAATAGCGACAATAATTGCGCTGCCACTCGCATCACCAGCCCTAGCGCAGCAACGGGTCGATCTTGCTAACGGAAATGGCCTGTTGGAAGCCTGCACCTCTGACGAACACGTGGCGGCAATGCAGTGCTTGGCGTTCATACAGGGGATCATCCACGGCGTAACGGCGATGACGTGGGTCAATCAGCAGCCCCCTAGCGCTAGCCGCGTTTGTATCCCAGACAACGCGACGCTAGGCCAAGTCCGCGACGTGATCGTGAACGATTTACGCCGCGTCCCTCAAATCCGTCACGAACGATCTGGAAACATGATCCTCATAATGCTCCAGCGAGCCTTCCCCTGCGCGGCCACGCCTCAAAATTCAAACTGACCCACTACCCGGACGCTGGCTGCGGTTGACGAATCCGCGCGGGGGGGCTATCCGCGCCCCCTTTCCGGGGTGCGAGACGCCCCCATTCCAGGAAGTGATCGAAATGTCGCGCATTTGCGAGCTGACCGGCAAGGGCCGGCTGGTGGGAAACAACGTTTCCCACGCCAACAACAAGACCAAGCGCACGTTCCTGCCCAATTTGCAGAACGTCACGCTGATCTCCGACGCGCTTGGGCGCGGCGTCAAGCTGCGTGTATCGATGAACGGCCTTCGCTCGGTCGAGCATGTCGGCGGCCTCGACAATTGGCTGACCAAGACCAGCGACACCAAGCTGAGCCTCAAGGTCCGCCGCCTCAAGCGCGAGATCGTCAAGAAGCAGGCCTCGGCCGAGGCGCCGGCCGCCTAGCCGGGGACAGTTGCTGGCAACTGCCCCCTCCTTCAGCGGTCATTCCACCAGCGCGAACTTGAGCAGCAAAGTCCGCTGCAGCGGGAAGAAATTGTCGTCCGAGGCGATCCACACGATCGTCCGGCCGTTCTCTTGGGTCACGCTCAGCGCCTCCATATTGTCGAGCGTGAGCGGCGGCGCGAGCCGGGCAATCTCGCGGCCCTCGATGGTCGCGCCGGCGCGCAGATCGCGCGCATCGGCCACGGTCAGCACCGCCGACAATCCCTCGAGCCAGGCGAAGCGCCGGTTCAGAAGCAGCAGGCGGCCGTCCGGAAGCAAAGCGGCGTCGGTGATTCGATAGCCGGGCACCCGCCGGTAGCGCAGCGAAGCGGCGGGGGTGCGCGGATCGGCCGGATCGCCATCGAACAGCACCGCGTCGCTAAACGGGCGCGGGCCGCTCACGCCTTCTCCGAACAGCAGGAAACGCCCGTCGGCGAGCCGCACCATCGCCTCGGCGCCCGCATTGCCGCGCCAGCGCCGCATCGGCGCGGGCCGGGCGGCCCCCATCGCGCGCAGGTCCGAGCGGCGGTAGCGCCAGATCATATTGTGCTTCTCGAAGGCGGCCCAGAGCCACGGGCCCTCGATCCACATCGCTTCGGTGTCGCGGTTGGACTTGCGATTCGCGGGCCCCGGGCCGCTCGGCAGCGGCACCAGCCGGACCCGCGCGCTGCCTTCTCCGGCGGGGAGGGCGAAGCGAAACAGCACGCCGGCGTCGCTCAGGGCGATGATCTGGCCATTTTCGACATGGATCGCCGAAATGCTGCCGAACCGGGGGGTGGTCGCGGTCAGCGCCCAGCCGCCGAGGAAATCGAGCGCGCCGATTCGGCGGCGGGCCGGGTCGGCGGCGTCGAGCGGGACCGGCGCGAAGGTCAGCATCGCCTCCTGCGGGCCTGCCGGCGGAGCGTCCGGCGGGGGGCGGACGATGGTCGCGAGGGCGAAATATGCGACCAGCAGGAAGGCCGCGCGCTTGGGCCGCGACCGCCAAATCTGTTCAGGAAAACCCCCCGGAATCATGAACGACTCCTGTCGAGCGCATTCAGGACCGGCTCAAGCGCCATGGGCCAAAAGCAGGTCATGTCGAAGGCCGGACCGCCCTTTTTCGGGCGGCCGGCCGGACAGACCAAGGAGTTAAAGCCATGTTGAAGAAAATCCTCATCTCCACCGCCATCGCCGCTTCGGCGCTGACCGCGATGCCCGCAGCCGCCGAGGCCCAGAGCCGCTACGGTTATTCGAACCGCAATGACAACGGCTATTACAATCAGGGCTATTCCAGCCAGCGCTACGACCGGCGCTACGCCAATCAGCGCCGCTACGACCAGCGCTATTCCAACCAGCGCTACGGCAACCATTACGGCCAGCGCTGCTCGAACGGTTCGACCGGCACCATCCTCGGCGCGATCGCCGGCGGCCTGCTCGGCCGCGAGATCGCCGGCCGCGGCGACCGCACTATCGGCGCGATCATCGGCGCGGGCGCCGGCGCACTGGTCGGCCGCGAGGTCGGCCGCAACGACTGCCGCCGCTAGAAGCGCGGCAGCGGGTTTCCCTCGATAGCGTTGCGAGGGACGGGGGCCGGTCATCTTCGGATGGCCGGCCCTTTGCATTTCCTAATCCTCCCTGTCCGCGAAGCGGATGGGGAGGGGGACCGCCTGAAAGGCGGTGGAGGGGCTTACTGAGTCCGACAGCCCCTCCACCATGCTTCGCATGGTCCCCCTCCCCACGCCTTCGGCGCAGGGAGGATTGATTCTATTCCTTGTCGAACAGGCTGGCGAGCTGCTCGACCATCGTGCCGCCGAGTTGCTCGGCGTCCATGATGGTGACGGCGCGGGTGTAATAGCGGGTAACGTCGTGGCCGATGCCGATCGCGATCAGCTCGACCGGCGAGCGCGCCTCGATCCAGCCGATCACCTGGCGCAGATGCCGTTCGAGATAGGTGCCCGAATTGACCGACAGGGTCGAATCGTCGACCGGCGCCCCGTCCGAGATCACCATCAATATCTTGCGCTCCTCGACCCGGCCGATGAGCCGCTGGTGCGCCCATAAGAGCGCCTCGCCGTCGATATTCTCCTTCAGGAGTCCTTCGCGCATCATCAGCCCGAGATTCCTTCGCGCGCGGCGCCAGGGCTCGTCGGCCTGCTTGTAGACGATGTGGCGAAGGTCGTTGAGGCGGCCGGGATTGGGCGGGCGGCCGTCCGCCAGCCATTTCTCCCTCGATTGGCCGCCCTTCCAGGCGCGGGTGGTGAAGCCCAATATCTCGACCTTGACCCCGCAGCGCTCGAGCGTGCGGGCGAGGATGTCGGCGCTGATCGCGGCGATCGAGATCGGACGGCCGCGCATCGAGCCCGAATTGTCGAGCAAAAGGGTCACCACCGTGTCGCGGAACTCGGTATCGCGCTCGATCTTGTACGAAAGGCTGTGGACCGGATTGACGATCACCCGCGCCAGCCGCGCGGCGTCGAGCATCCCCTCCTCCTGGTCGAACTCCCAGCTGCGCGACTGCTGCGCCATCAGCCGGCGCTGCAGGCGGTTGGCGAGCTTGGTGACAGCGCTCTGGAGGTGGACGAGCTGCTGGTCGAGATAGGAGCGCAGCCGCCCCAATTCCTCCTCGTCGCAAAGCGCCGCGGCTTCGACCTCCTCGTCATATTGGGTGGTGGAGATTCGATAGTCGAAGCGCGGCGGAAGATCGGACAAGGGGCGGTTCGGGCGGACCGGGATCAGGCCCTCCTGCCCTTCCTCGCCGAGCCCGGCCGAGGAGTCGGCCGTCTCCTCTTCGGCCCAGTCGGCCTCGCTTGAATCCTCGCCGCTCTGGTCCTGCTCGCCGCGTATCTCGGCCTCGCCGCGGCCGCCGCCTTCATCCTCCTGGTCGCGTTCGTCGTCGCCGCCCCGCGATTCGTCCTCGCCTTCGCCTTCCTCGCCCGAATCGGGATCCAGGTCTGCATCGGCATCGCCCTCGACCAGTTCGAGATCGCGCAGCATCTTGGTCGCCAGCGCGGCGAACGCGGCCTGGTCATCGATCGCCAGGCCGAGCGCGTCGAGGTCGGCGCCCGCTTTCTCCTCGATCCACTCCGCGACCAGCTTGAGCCCTTCGCGCGCGGCCTCGGGCGGCGCCTCGCCGGTCAGCCGCTCGCGCACCATCAGCCCGATCGCCGAGCCCAGGGGCACTTCCTCGCGGCTGCGCGCCCGCACCAGCGGATCGGTCCTGAGGCGCATCTCGGCGAGCCGGCCAAGATTGGCGCGAACCCCCGCCATCCCGCGCGCGCCCAATGCCTCGACCCGCGCCTGCTCGGCTGCGTCGAACACCGCGCGGGCGATCTCGTCGGCCGGCGCATGGCGCTGGTGAAGCCGGACATTGTGGTGCCGGAGACGCAACGCCGCCGCGTCGGCGAATCCGCGCGCCTCCGCCGCCTCCCTGGCCCCGAGCGCGCGCCCCGGCATCGGCGCCTTGACGCTCTTGCCCGAAACCTGCGGCACGTCGCTGGTGAAGCCGAGCTCCACTTCGGAATCCCGGGCGATGGCACGCGTCGCCCCGGCCAGCGCCAGCCGGAAGGATTCGAGGGGATTGTCTTCGGGCACTAGCCCTTCGCCGCGGAAAGCCCTCCCCCTTGATGGGGGAGGGTTGGGTGGGGGTGAACGTCCATGAAGGGCTGAGCCTTTCCGGAGGCTCCACCCCACCCCAACCCCTCCCCATCAAGGGGAGGGGCTAGAGGGGAAGCACGGCTCATACGCTGCCGACCACGCTCTCGGGCAGGTCCTTGCCGAACACGCGCTGATAATATTCCGCCACGGTCGCCCGCTCGGCCTCGTCGCATTTGTTCAGGAAGGTGAGCCGGAAGGCGAAGCCGACGTCGTTGAAGATCAGGGCGTTCTGGGCCCAGCTGATCACGGTGCGCGGGCTCATCACCGTCGAGATGTCGCCGTTGACGAAGCCCTGGCGCGAGAGTTCGGCGACTTTGATCATCCGCTCGACCTCGGCCCGGCCGCCCTCATGGTCATATTCGCCCGATTTGGCGAGGACGATCCGCGCCTCGGTTTCGGCCGGCAGATAATTGAGCGTCACGACGATGTTCCAGCGGTCCATCTGGCCCTGATTGATCTGCTGGGTGCCGTGATAGAGGCCGGTCGTATCGCCAAGGCCGACCGTGTTGGTGGTCGCGAACAGCCGGAAATAGGGATGCGGGCGGATCACCCGATTCTGGTCGAGCAGGGTCAATTTGCCCTCGGCCTCGAGCACGCGCTGGATGACGAACATCACGTCCGGCCGCCCCGCGTCATATTCGTCGAACACCAGAGCGGTCGGCGTCTGCAGCGCCCACGGCAGGAGCCCCTCGCGGAATTCGGTGACCTGCTGGCCTTCCTTGAGGACGATTGCGTCGCGGCCGACCAGGTCGATTCGGCTGATATGGGCATCGAGGTTGATCCGGATGATCGGCCAGTTGAGCCGCGCCGCGACCTGCTCGATATGGGTCGATTTGCCGGTGCCGTGATAGCCCTGGATCATCACCCGGCGGTTCTTGCCGAACCCGGCGCAGATGGCGAGCGTGGTATCGGGATCGAAGACATAGGCCGGATCGAGATCGGGGACGCGCTCGTCCGCTTCCGAGAAGGCCGGGACCTCCATGTCGGTATCGACGCCGAACAGATCGCGCACCTTCACGATCTTGTCGGGCGCGTCCATCACGGTCGCGGCGCGGCTGTCCGGGTTGACGTTGGGAATATCTGCCATGGTCTTTCTCTGGTTCAGGCGAAGATCGGGCGCCCTTTGAGCGCCGTATAAGCCTCGATCACTGCCTGCAATGCTTTCTCGTGGCCGCGGTCGCCGCCGTTGCGGTCGGGATGGTAGCGGCGGACCAGCTCGGCATAGCGCATGCGCAGGCCCCTGCGGTCGGCGTCGAGATCGAGCCCGAGCACCCGCAAATGCCGGCGATCGGCCTCGCTCAGGTCGCGCCCGTCGCTGCGCGCGCGGGGGCTGTGGAAGCGCGCGCCGATCGCGTCGAGCGGATCGGTGAAGTCGGCCCAGCGCGGCCCCGGGGACCCGTTGGCGGCGAACGCCCGGGTCTCGCGGTCCCAGCCGCCATAGGGATTTTGCGCGGCATTGATCTCGTCGGCGGTCATCCCGTCGAAATAATTGTAGCCCGAATTGAACGCCCGGACATGATCGAGGCAGAACCAGCGCCAGTCGCCCGGCCCGTCGAAGCCGGGCCGCAGGGCGCCGGGCGCGCGGAATTCGCCGGGCGCGGCGCAGCCGGGCTCGGCGCAAAGCTGCGCCCGCCCTTCGACGCGCCCGTGAAACCTCTTGCCCGCGCTTGCCAAACCAACTCCCTTTCTTCCGCGACCTTTGTATATAGAGCAAATGAGCGCCGCTTTAACCGGCCCCGTCGCCGCCGAGATCGAAAAACGCCTGCGCGCCGCGCTCGCTCCCACCCGGCTCGCCCTGATCAACGACAGCGCCCGCCACTTGGGCCATGCCGGCGACGACGGCAGCGGCGAAAGCCATTTCACCGTGGAGATCGAGGCGGAAGCGTTCGCGGGGATGAGCCGCCTCCAGCGCCAGCGCGCGGTCAATGCGGCGCTCGGCGACCTTATGCGCGAGCGCGTGCACGCGCTGGCGATCCGGGCAAAGGCGCCCGGCGAATAGCCTGCCTTTCAGCCCGCGGTGGTCAGACTGGCGCGCAGATTGGGCTGTTGCTCCTCGGCTTGGGACTGCATCGCGGCACCGTCCCGACCGATGCTTCGGGTTGCGGGGCGCGGCGGCAGGCCGAGCAAACTGATCAGGTAACCGAGGATCGCGCTGCCGCTGTAACCCACCAGCGGCGTCGGATAGTTGCCGAGCGCGGCCGCAAGGATCACGGCCAGCCAGACCGCACCGAACACGGCGTAGATTGGGCGATTATCGGGATCCCGGATGTACCCTGCAATCGCCGGGACGAGCATCAGGGCCGCGCCGCCGAGAACCGCGAACCCCGCCAGCGGATGCACGCCGAAGGACGAGTAGAAGATCTGGTCCACGAAAGGCACTGCGGGCGAGTTGTCGGCACGCACCAAAGTCGCCGCGAATCCCGCCAGCGCCGCGCCAAGCGCGACCAGCACCGTTCGTTCGGGCCGGGCCAGCGCCAGCGCGGCCATGCCCGCCGCGAGCGCGCCCGCCATCGCCCGGTCCGGCTGCAGCGCCAGCGCCAGCGACGCGATCAGGACGGCGAGCAGCGACGCCGCATCGCGCGCGCGGGCGAAGCCGAGGGCGACGACCGGGACAAGGAAGAGGTCGGGCTGGAGGAGGATGCCGCCGGCCGAGATCCAGCGCGTCGCGCCGTCCGCCGAAACGCCGAATAGGCTGGTGAGCAGGATCAGGCAGGCGAGCGCGACGCCGACGGCGCCGCCGGCGATCCGCCAATGCCGCCCGGCCTCGGTCAGCACGCCGACCGCCAGCAGACCGATGGCGAGCGCCGCGGCATTGACCGCGAGGTAGGAGAGCGGCGCACCCGCCGCAATCATATAGGCCAGGCCGAGGCCGGTTGCGCCGATCGCGCAAAGTGCGGCAAGGCGGCGGGGATGGCGGAGCAGGCTGCTTCCCTGGTGCATGACTGACGTTCCTTCCAACGCGGGGTTCGGGTGGAGGAGGTGGGAGACGGTCTGTCGGAGCGCGCCGGCGAGGCAGCCCAAGGCGAAGGCGAGGGCCGCTCCCGGCCTCTCGATTGCGGCGAGCTCTATCACCATAGCGCGGCCCCAGTCCCGCAGGTGCGCGGGCAGAATGATCGCGGCGAGCCGGACGGTCGTTTCTGCGAGCATACGCCTCATGCGGGTTGTCCCTGATGGTCGCTAGCGGCGGCGCCCACCCTGAGCGGCGGGTTCGCGCGCGCCAGGGCCCGCCCCGTGACAGTCAGTCGATACGCGTGACGCGGCGGCCGCCCGGGTTCCGCGGGCGGCTGCCATTCGGCCTCCAGATGGCCTTGCTCTTTCAGACGGATCAGCAATGGATAGAGCGTGCCGGATTTGACCCGGCCCTGACGGCACAGATCGTAGCCATGGAGCCAGCGGCTCCCGGCATCGGCCATGATCGCAAGGATCATGCGCGCCGGCGGCGACAAAGTGCGGTTTCGAACCATGCGCCTTAAATCTACGTATATAGAGTTTTCGTCAATACGGAAATGCGCGGACATGGCGACGCTCCGAGCACCGGCCGGCAGGTGGCTTCGCTTCGTGCGTCATCCCGCGTAGGATGAGGCATGGCCGACGATCCCCTGGTCCCGAATGCCCGTCCTCAGATCGGCGCGGCTGCGGCGAGCGAGGCTGGCGGGGCAGCGCAAGGCGCGTTCAAGGTCAATTCGCTGACGGGCCTCGACCGCGCCAGCCCGGTCGAAGGCGAGGTCGTTTGGGACGCGCCGCGCTCGCTGTGGAACGGTTTCATGCTTGGCGGGGCGCTGATCGCCGGTCCGCTGACCTTCAGCTGGGACGCCTTCGCGGTCTTCCTCATCTTGTCGGCGGTGACCCTGTGCGCCGGCCATTCGGTCGGATTCCACCGCCGCCTGATCCATCGCAGCTTCGAATGTCCGAAATGGCTCGATTATGTGATGATGTGGCTCGGCACCGCGGTCGGCATCGGCGGGCCGATCTGGACCATCCGGCTGCACGACAGCCGCGACTGGGCCCAGCGCCAGGCCGATTGCCACTGGTTCCTGCGCCACGCCAGAGCGCTGCCGGTCGACGGCTTCTATTATCTCCACTTCAGGCTGCGGCTCGCCCGCCCGCCCGGCTTCGATCCCGGCCCGGGCATCGCCGACGATCCTTTCTACCTTTTCCTCGAGCGAACCTGGATGCTGCAGCAGCTCCCGATCGCTGCCCTGCTCTATATGGCGGGCGGCTGGCCGTGGCTGGTCTGGGGCGTGTTCGTGCGCGTGGCCGCCTGCACGACGATGCACTGGTTCATTTCCTATTTCGCGCACACGCGGGGGCCGAGCGACTGGATTGTCGATGGCGCCGTGATCCAGGCCTATAATGTGCCGATCATGGCGATCCCGACCATGGGCGAGAGCTGGCACGGCAACCACCACGCCTTCCCGAGCTCGGCCCGCCACGGCCTCTATCCCGGACAGATCGATCTCGGCTATCGCTTCATCCAGTCGCTCCAGCTCATCGGTCTCGCATGGAATGTGAAGCTGCCCGCCCGCCTGCCGCCGCGCCCCGGCATCACGCCGACCACAAAGAGGGCGCTGAGCATCGCCGCGCCCGGGCAAGCCGAGATATGCGCCCGCCGGGACTGAGCCGGGAGGCAGCGCTCGCCTTGCTGGGGCAAGGAGGAGCAGGCGACGCCGCGGCGAGCTGGACCTGCGCCTTCGGTCCGCTGACGCTCCGCTTCCCGAATTTCTCCTGGCGGCGGCGGGCGCTCCGGGCGCACGATCTCCACCATCTGATGGCCGGCTATCCGATGAATATGCGCGGCGAATTCCAGATGGCGGCCTGGGAATATGGCGCCGGCCGCTATCCCCATTGGGGCGCGAGCCTGTTTTGCGCCCCGCTCATCCTGCTCGGCCTGATCTGGTCGCCGGCGGCGATGTGGCGGGCCTACAGGTCCGGGCGGGACAGCGAGAGCCTCTACGCTGCGCTGATGGAGGCTTGCGAATGAGCGACGACCTTTTTCTCCAGACGTTGCTCCCGACCACCCACGATCTCGGCGGGTTCAAGGTCCACCGCACCTTGCCGCATCGCGAGCGCACCATGATCGGCCCGTTCATCTTCTTCGACCAGATGGGCCCGGCCAGGCTCGATCCGGGCAAGGGGATCGACGTCCGCCCGCACCCGCATATCAGCCTGGCCACCGTCACCTATCTGTTCGCAGGCGCGATCGACCACCGCGATTCCCTGGGCACTTTCGCGACGATCGCGCCCGGCGCCGTCAATCTGATGACCGCCGGCAGGGGGATCACCCATTCGGAGCGCTCGCCCCCCGCGTCGCGCCCGGAGGGGCCGGAGCTTTCGGGCATCCAGACCTGGCTCGCTTTGCCGAGCGCCAAGGAGGAGATCGATCCCGCCTTCGAGCATGTCGCCAGGGACGCTCTGCCCCTGGTCGAGGCGGACGGCGCCCGCGCCCGGGTGGTGATGGGTTCGCTCTGGGACGAGACTTCGCCTGTGACCTGCCACAGCCACACCATCTATGCCGACATCCACCTGGTCGCCGGCGGGGCGATGCCGATCGACCCCGAGGCGGACGAACGCGGGCTTTACGTGGCCGAGGGTGAAGCCTCATTGGACGGCGTCCCGCTCGAACCTTCGACGCTCTACGTGCTGCGCCCCGGGATCCGCGCCACCCTGCGCTCGGCGCGCGGCGGCCACGTCATGCTGTGCGGCGGCGCGCCGCTCGACGGGCCGCGCCACGTCTTCTGGAATTTCGTCTCGTCGCGCCGCGAGCGGATTGACCAGGCCAAAGAGGATTGGAAGGCCGGCCGCTTCGCTTTGCCCCCCGACGACCATGACGAGTATATTCCCCTGCCCGAAGTGCCCAAGACAGTGAGCTATCCATGAGGGCGGGAAGGCCTCTAAAGCCCTCCCCCTTGATGGGGGAGGGTTGGGTGGGGGTGAACGCCTCCACCGGCACTGCGCGGGTCGCCGAGTCCACCCCACCCCAACCCCTCCCCATCAAGGGGAGGGGCTTAGAATGAGCTATCCATGACCGACCTCGAAATCACCCGCATCGGCCTTCCCACGGGCGTCGAGCTTTGCGTCCAGCTCGGCGGGCCCGAGGAGGCGGAAGCCATCGTCTTCCTGCACGGCTTTCCCGAATCGCACCGCACCTGGCGCGCGGTGATGCCCGATCTCGCCCGCGACTTTAGGGTGATCGCGCCCGACCAGCGCGGCTTCGGCGCCTCCGACAGGCCCGAGGGGGTCGAGCATTACAAGACCGAGCGCATTCTCGAGGACCTGATCGCGCTCGCCGACGCGCTCGCCCTGGAGCGCTTCACCCTGGTAGGCCACGATTGGGGCGGCGCGGTCGCCTGGCTGGCGGCGCTCAGGCATCCCGACCGGATCGCCCGCCTGGTCATCGTCAACGCGCCGCATCCCTACCTCTTCCAGAAGAGCCTGATCGACGATCCGGCGCAGCGCGCCGCCTCGCAATATATCAGCGCGTTCCGCAACCCGGCGATGGAGCGCGGCATCGAGGCGATGGGGCTCGAGAGCTTCTTCGCCAAGACCTTCGCCGGCCATGCCGATATCGCCCGCCTCTCGCCGGAGGAGAAGCAGGCCTATCTCGACGATTGGGCCAGGCCCGGCGCGCTTACGGCGATGCTCAACTGGTACCGCGCGAGCGAGATCGTCGTGCCGCGCGTGGACGAGGATGCGGACCCGCCGATCTGGACCACGCTCGCTTTCCCCAACATCGTCATCCCGACGCTCGTTATCTGGGCGCTCAAGGACGTCGCCTTGCTCCCGATCCAGCTCGAAGGCCTGCACAGCCTGGTCGAGGATCTCAGGATCGTCACAATCGCCGACGCCGGCCATTTCGTCCCCTGGGAGCGGCCCGAACCGGTGATCGCCGCGATCCGGGATTTCATGGCGGACGCGGCTTAGCTATGGGCCCAGGCATGGCCACCACCCCCAAACGCTCGCTCTCCCGCTCCGCCGCCCGCCTCGCCGCGGTCCAGGCGCTCTACCAGCAGGAGATGGAGGGGACGCCCGTCTCCGCTTTGCTCCACGAATTCCACCGGCACCGGCTCGGCGCGACCATCGACGGGGTGGAATATGCCGATGCCGAGGTCGATTTCTTCGACGACCTCGTGCGGGGCGCCTACGCCCGGCGCGACGAGCTCGACGCGCTGATCGCCGCCCGGCTCGGCGCCGGCTGGTCGCTCGCGCGGCTCGACAAGCCGATGAAGGCGATTCTGCGCGCCGGCGCCTACGAGCTGGTCGCGCGCCCGGACGTGCCGGCGGCCACCGCGATCAGCGAATATATCGACGTCGCCAAGGCCTTTTACGACGCGCGCGAGACCGGTTTCGTCAACGGCCTGCTCGACGCCGTCGCCAAGGACGTGCGGTGACCATGGAGGGGACAGTTACGCGTAACTGTCCCCATTCGGCATGAGCGCCGAATCCGCCTTCATCGACCTGCTGCGGTCATTCGGGACGCATCCTGCGGCGCGTGGCTTGCTCGACGATGCGGCGGTGCTCGAAATCGGCGGCGAGACTCTGGTCCTCACCCACGACATGATCGTCGAAGGCGTCCATTATTTGCCCGGGGATCCGCCGGCGGACGTCGCCTGGAAGCTGGTCGCGGTCAATCTCTCGGACCTCGCCGCCAAGGGCGCCCGGCCGCTCGGCGTCCTGCTCGGCTTCACGCTCGGCGACGAGGCCTGGGACAAGGCGTTCGCCGAGGGCCTCGCGACCGCTTTGACCGCGTTCGACCTGCCGCTGCTCGGCGGCGACACCGTCTCGGCGCCGGCGCGCGTGCTCGGCCTCACCGCGATCGGCCGCGCCGCCGGGCCGGTGCCGTCGCGCGGCGGCGCCCGGCCGGGCGACATGCTTTGGGTCAGCGGGACGATCGGCGATGCCGGCGCGGGGCTTCGCGCCGCGAAGGGGGAGATCGACGCGCCCCAAACGATCGAGCGCTACCGCAATCCGCGCCCGCGGCTCGAGGCCGGCGAGCGGCTCGCCACGCTCGTTACCGCGATGACGGACGTATCCGACGGCCTGCTGATCGACGCCTCGCGCATGGCTGCGGCGAGCGCATGCGCAGTCGAGATCGAGCTCGATGCGATCCCGCTGTCGCAAGCCCTTCCCGCGACCCGCCTGGAAGCCGCCACCGCCGGCGACGATTACGAGCTGCTGTTCGCGGCCGCCCCGGACCGCGCGGCCGGCCTGCTCGCGCTCGCCGAGGAGATCGGCCTTCCCTTCTCGCGCATCGGCCGCTTCGAGGCCGGCGCCGGCCTGGCGCTCAGCGATCGCGGCGCAGCGGTCCCGCTGCCCGCCAGGCTCGGCTTCGAGCATGGTTGAAACCTTCGGGCATCCCCCTTAAAGGGCGCGCCACACAGGCGCGCCCGCTCGGGGCATCGCGCCCATCAGTCCAGTTCAGGGGAAGGACGTTTCAATGACCGTCGTGCTCATCGCCATCGCCTGCGGCCTCGTCGCGGTGCTCTACGGCATCCTCACCAGCGTTCAGGTCCTGCGCGCGCCGGCCGGCAACGCCCGGATGGTCGCGGTCGCCGAGGCGATCCAGGAAGGCGCCAAGGCCTATCTGGCCCGCCAGTATATGACGATCGCGGTCGTCGGCGTGGTAGTCGCCGCGTTGGTCGGCTTTTTCCTCGGAATCACCGAGGCTGTCGGCTTCGCGGCCGGCGCGATCCTTTCCGGCGTGGCGGGCTTCATCGGCATGAACATCTCGGTCCGCGCCAACGTGCGCACCGCCGAAGCCGCGCGTACCAGCCTCCAGGGCGGCCTCACCGTCGCCTTCCGCTCGGGCGCGATCACCGGCATGCTCGTCGCCGGCCTGGCCTTGCTCGCCATCTCGCTCTTCTTCTACGTCCTGGTCGCGGTTCAGGGGCTCGCCCCCAATTCGCGCGAAGTGATCGACGCGCTCGTCAGCCTCGCCTTCGGCGCCTCTTTGATCTCGATCTTCGCGAGGCTGGGCGGCGGAATCTTCACCAAGGCGGCAGACGTCGGCGCCGATCTGGTCGGCAAGGTCGAGGCCGGAATCCCCGAGGACGATCCCCGCAACCCCGCCGTGATCGCCGACAATGTGGGCGACAATGTCGGCGATTGCGCCGGCATGGCGGCCGATCTGTTCGAAACCTATGTCGTCACGGTCGGCGCCACGATGGTCCTGATCGCCCTGCTCGTCACCGCCGCGCCCGCGCAGATACTGGCGCTGATGAGCCTGCCCTTGATCATCGGCGGCGTCTGCATCCTGACCTCGATCGCCGGCACCTATGCGGTGCGGCTCGGCAAAAGCCAGTCGATCATGGGGGCGCTCTACAAGGGCTTCTTCCTGACCGCTTTGCTGTCGATCCCGGCCATCTATTACGTGATGATGCAGACCCTGGGCGATTTGAGCATTGTGATCGGCGGCGCCACCGAGGCGGCCGGCCTCGAGGTCGAGCTCGACGTCGCCACGACCGCGGTCAGCGCCGGCTTCACCGGCATGGACCTGTTCTGGTGCGCGCTGGTCGGCCTCGCGGTGACCGGCCTGATCGTGTGGATCACCGAATATTATACCGGCACCAACTACCGCCCGGTCCAGTCGATCGCCAAGGC